>Ga0181530_10000397_pt1 | contig 55941 bp, 41 predicted proteins | sample PEATcosm2014_Bin_42_FD_119769 | JGI IMG/M metagenome (GOLD analysis project Ga0181530, IMG submission 119769) | Peatland microbial communities from MTU Mesocosm Facility, Houghton, MI, USA - PEATcosm2014_Bin10_60_metaG | ecosystem: Environmental > Terrestrial > Soil > Wetlands > Peat | place...
CAGGGATTGCTCCCCTTTCCCGTTCGACTTGCATGTGTTAGGCACGCCGCCAGCGTTGATTCTGAGCCAGGATCAAACTCTCATTTGAAACCTGAGTTGGTCTGGGTAGACCAACGGCCTCCGCCTGCTGTGGCGAAGGTCCTATCTTGTGAGTACGTTCAGACTTGAGCCCGAACATTTGTTTCTCACGACTGGCACGTTCAACCTTTTGTCAAAGACCGAACCGCATTCCGCCTGAGCGGCGCGCCTTCAGTCCGCCCGATTCTTTTGCAGAATCTAAATCCTTTGCAGGATTTTGGGCGTCCTCGAAACCTGGTAAAGCTATCGCGCATCGGCGGCGACTGTCAACCCACTGCGATCACAGGATTTCCAACCTGTTTTCAACAGCCTGCTCTACGCAGCATGGGGAGTTCAAATCCAGATTGTTTAAACCGGAGAACTCTCTTTTTTGCAGCGCGCCCGAACACGCGCTTCCGTTTCAGTTCGCCGAAAAAATTCGGCGCAGGCCGAAGCGGAAGACTACTTCAAATTAAAGATCGCTTGGAGGCTCTGCTATTCGCGGAAACCCTTCAGGGAACCTTGTCCCCGAATGCGAACCCCGGAAAGGGGTCAATTGGAGGCTTACTGAATTGGATGCCAAAAACCGCCGCGACGATTCAGCGGGCAGTCCAGACACACAGTCACTTGTCCTCGACTCGATCTGTTATACCAAACCGCAAGGAGTTGCGCAAGGGGATATTAAAGAAAAATTACTGGCGTTATACACAGGGGTCTTTAAGCCAGTGGAGAGACGGGCGGCTTCGCCCGTTCGGAGCGCTGCGGCGGGGCGAGGACGCCCGGCTCCACATTGACCAACTCGCATCGACAGCGGCCTATAATGCTGGCTACTGATGATTTCTGTCGTCCAACTCGGGATCGTGGACTACGCGGAAGGCCTGCGCCTTCAGCGGAAGCTGGTTGAACTGCGCAAGGCGGACCAGATCGGCGATGTCCTTCTGCTGCTCGAACACTCGCCGGTTATCACACTGGGACGCAACGCGAAGGCGGTCAACGTGCTGGTTTCGCCGGACGCGCTGGCGGCCCGTGGCGTCGAAGTGTTTGAGTGCGATCGCGGAGGAGACGTTACGTTTCACGGGCCGGGGCAGTTGGTGGGGTATCCGATAGTCGATTTGCGGGAGTATGGCAGTTCTCAGTTCCCAGTTCTCAGTTCTCAGTCAGAACCCTTGGATTCAGCTGCCGATCTGACACAGACTCGGCGCAAGACGCTTGGGGTGGTCGATTATGTGCGCCAGTTGGAAGAAGTGCTGATTCGCAGCTGCGGGGATTTCGGCATTCCCGCCCGGCGCGCGGCGGGGCTCACGGGGGCTTGGACAGAGGCCGAGCCTGCAGCGAAGATCGCGGCCATTGGCGTGCACATTTCTCGCTCCGTTACTTCGCATGGCTTCGCTTTGAACGTCAACACGGATCTCAGCTACTTCGATCTGATTGTGCCTTGCGGAATTACGGCGAAGGCTGTGACCTCCATGAAGAAAGAACTCGGGCACAAGATCGATCTGAACGAGGTGGCACAAACGGTAGCGCGGACTTTTGGCAGCGTCTTTGAGAGCCAGATGCGGTGGGTGGAATCGATCGACGCATTGCTGGGCGAGCGCGTGGGAGTGCCGATGAAAGTGCCGGAAGAAGTGCGGCGGGTGCGCGGAGACGACGACATCTTTAGAGCATGAGTCGTTGGCGATGCCGGATTCTTTCATCCTGGGTAACTCCCAAGGACCTGTCGTTGGCCGCGGACAGCAGGTCCTTCGCTGCGCTCAGGATGACAACTTCTGAGGGGTATTGAGCGCGACCCGCTTCTCGACTTGCACTTCAAGACTGCTACAGCTTCTTCCGATCCGCGTGGTCGATTTCGGTATCTGGGATGCGCTTGCACCGGAAGGCACTGAAGTCATCCACGTTGTTCAGCGCAAACGTCGGTACGCCGGTGGCTTGGGGCGTGCGAATGCGGAAGAACTCCGCGCTTTGGACGTCTTCTAGAACGAAGGCGGGACGGGCGTCTGGCTCCAGACAGGCAATCTCCACATTGCTGAGCGAGATGTTTTTTGCGTGGCGCAGGAAAAAGCCGTGGGAGGGCATTCTTCCGAACATGTTGGGCTCGGGGTAGTGGCTCTCCGCTTCCGGAGGCTTGAGGGCGGCGTCTTCCGTCGTCCCTCCACCCCGATGCTGGATGTAAATGTCGTTGAGCTGGATGTCTTCGATGGGGTGTCCCGGAATGCCGCTTAGGATCGATCCTAAACTGGAGTTGGAATTGGAGCAGACAACGTTGCTAATCAGGACGCGGCGCAGCTTTCCCACGGGCACGGCGGCGGGACCGCGCATGCGGCTGCCGAGGCGGAGGAAGATGGGAGAGGAAACGATATCGCGCATGGTGATGTTGGCGATGGAGATGTCTTCGAGCAGGCCGCCATCCACGGTTTCGAGCGCCAATCCTTGACAGCCCTCGAAGACGCAGTTGGAAATGGCGATGTTCTTGAAGCCTCCGTTCGACTCGGTGCCGAATTTGATGCGGCCATTTCCGGCGATCTTGGAAGCGGGGTCGAAGCGCTTGAAGGTTCCGTCGAGCAGAGTGCCGAGTTGATAGGCGGCGGTCACGTAGCAGTTGGCGATGGTGAGGTTTTCGGTGGCACGGGGATAGCCCAGCGCATAGGAACTCTTGGGGCAGATGGCATCGTCCCAGGGTGAATTCACCGAGCAGTTAGTGACGCGGACGTTGCGGCAGCAGTCGATGTCGATGCCGTCGCGGTCGGTGTCGATTTTCAAATTGTCGATGGTCAAGTTGTCGACACCGGTGGCGAGGATGGCGAAGTGTCCACCCTTGAGGACGGAGAAATCGCGCAGCGTGACGTTGTGGCAATTCTTCAAGGCGATCGCTTTATTGGCGACGCCCTTGTGCTCGGCCACTGGACCCGAACCCCAGCCTCGGCTGAGTCCCCGACCCCAGATGAGGCCGGGGCCAAAGATGGAAAAATTCTCGATGCCGTCTCCCCAGAGCAGACTGTTGTGCCAGTGGTTGTGACCGTAGTCCTGATAGGCGTCCCAAGGAGTGTTGGGCTCGGCTAGATCATAGCTGGCAGAAGTGGAGGCCGCTGGATCCGCTGCGATGATCACGGCATTCTGATCGAGGTAGAGGGCGACGTTGCTCTTCAGCCGAATCGAATAGCACAGGTAGTTGCCGGGCGGGATGCGCACGGTGCCTCCTCCGGCGGCGGCCGCGGCTTCGATGGCGCGGTTGATGGCGGGAGTGTCGATGGTGAGGCCATCGCCGGTGGCGCCGAAGGCTTTCACGTCGCAGATCTTTGTCGTGGCGTCAGAGACGCTGGAGCTTGGGGCCGCCGGAGTTGTTTGCGCAGCGGCGGGGCGAGAAGGCAGCGCGGCTCCGGCTATGCCGACGCCGGACAGACGCAGGAAATCGCGGCGCGCGGTCTTAGCGTTCGACATGAAATCGTTCGACATGAAACGCCTCCCGAATTGGTCGTCAACATTTTATATTTCTTTTGCGATTCGCGTAGAGACGCGGCTTGGCACGTCTCCTGCGCCGAGAGAGACGGGGCAAGCCCCGTCTCTACTGATAAAATCTTCTTGTGTCTGCATCTTCCCAACTGGTTCAAATTGAGCTCGGCCCGGTCGTGCGCAGCCCGAAGCCCGCGTGGCTCAAGGCCAAGGCTCCAGTGGGCGATAACTTTCACAATTTGAAGAGGCTGGCGCGGGGGCTGGGGCTGCATACGGTGTGCGAGTCGGCACAGTGCCCCAACATTGGAGAATGCTGGCAGCATCGCACGGCGACGTTCATGCTGCTGGGCGATATCTGCACGCGGCGCTGCGGATTTTGCGCGGTGCCCAAGGGGCGTCCCAAGGCGATCGACTGGGACGAGCCGCGGCGAGTGGCGGAAGCCGTGGCCACGCTGGGGCTGCGCCACGCGGTGGTGACCAGCGTGAATCGCGACGACGACAACGTGGGCGGCGCCAGGATTTTTGCCGAGACCATCCGTCAGATTCGTGCGCTCGTGCCGGAGTGCCGGGTGGAGGTGCTGATTCCAGACTTTCAAGGATTGGAAGAGCCTTTGCGAATTGTGCTCGAGGCGAAGCCGAACGTGCTCAATCACAATACGGAAACCGTTCCGCGGCTGTACCGCGCGGTGCGCTCGGGCGCGCGCTATCAACGGACGCTCGATCTGCTGGCGAATGCCAAGAAGTGGGATGCGTCAACGGTTACGAAGAGTGGAGTTATGGTTGGAATCGGCGAAGAGACGCATGAACTGATTTCGGTCTTTCGCGACCTGGGCGGGCGTGGCGTGGATATTCTGACGATTGGGCAGTATCTGCGTCCGTCGAAAGACCACCTTCCTATGACACGGTATTACACGCCTGCGGAGTTCGTTTCACTAAAAGATGAAGCTCTAAAGTTCGGATTCAAGCACGTCGAGTCGGGAGCGCTGGTGCGGTCGAGTTATCACGCGCACGAGCAGGCGGACGTGGCGGCGGGATAGAAACTCGCTGCGAGCTACGAGCTAACAACTTAAAGATTGGCTCGAAGCTCGCAGTGCTTCTTTCTACCACACCCTACAGGCGTTTTGATTCACCATGGGTGCGGTGGCCGGACAGTGGTAGGCTTCGCGGAATTCCGGCATATTGGAAACGGTCCCATTCACGCGGTTTTTTCCCGGCGAGTGGGGATCAAGCGCTACCAGCATTCGGGCGATGGCGTCGGTGCGGTTCTGGCACCACACGTTGGCCCATCCCAGGAAAAAGCGCTGCTCGGCGGAGAGACCGTCGACGGGCGCGGGTTCCTTGCCGGCCAGCGTGTTGAGCAAGGCCATGTAGGCGATGCGGAGGCCGCCATTGTCGGCCGTATTCTCGCCGAGGGTGAGCTGGCCATTGAGCTTCAGGTCGTCGACGGCAACGAAGTTCGCGTATTGGTCGCGAATGCATCCAGTGCGTTCCTGAAATTGTTTCTTGTCGTCGGCGGTCCACCAATCGCGGAGATTGCCGGCGGCGTCGAACTGGCTGCCCTCGTCGTCGAAGCCGTGGGTGAGTTCGTGGCCGATCACGGCGCCGATCCCGCCGAAGTTCATGGCGTCGTCGGCATGGTTGTCATAGAACGGGGGCTGGAGAATTCCGGCGGGGAAGGTGATGTTGTTCTGGGTGGGGTCGTAGTTGGCGTTCACCGTCATGGGCGGATAATCCCAATCCCTTTTGTCGAGCGGTTTGCCGATCTTGTTCAACCTGCGCTGCAAGTCGTACTGGTTGGAGCGCTGCAAATTGCCCAGCGCGTCTCCGCGCGCGATCTGGAGCGTCGAGTAGTCGCGCCATTTGTCGGTATAGCCGATGCGGTTGGTGATCGCCTGTAATTTGACGAGCGCCTGAGTCTTGGTGTCCGCGCCCATCCAAGTCACGTTCTTGATGTCTTCGCCCAGCGCCTTTTCCAGGGCGCCGACCATGGCCAGGGTGCGCTGCTTGCCTTCGACGCCGAAGGTCTGCTGAACGTAAATCTGGCCGACCAAATCGCCGAGGTCCTGGTTGGTGTAGCCCACGCAACGCTTCCAGCGCGGACGCAACTCCTTGGTGCCCTGCAAGGTCTTGCCGAAGAAATCGAAGTTCTCGTTGACGAAGGCCGACGGCAGCGCCTGCACGCTGGCATGGACGGCGTGCCAGCGCAGGTAAGTCTTCCAATCGTCGAGCGAGTGCGCGCTCAATACTTCCTGCATGTTCTTGACGAACTCCGGCTCCGACACGTTGAGCGAATCGAAGCGGGGCGCACCGACGCCGTTGAAATATGCTTTCCAATTGAATAAAGGACTCAGAGCGGCGAGTTCCTTGCTGGTGAGCTTGTGGTAGACCTTCTGCGGATCGCGGAGGCTGGTGCGGTCAAGCGCGCCCTTGGCCAAGCCGGTTTCAATTTCCATGACGGCTTTGGCTTCGGCGGCGGCTTTCGCATCGTCGTCGCCCAAGAGGGCAAACATCTTCGCCACATGCTCGACGTATTTCTTGCGCAGCTCGACCGACTTCGCGTCGTCCTTGAAATAGTAATCGCGGTCGGGCATGCCCAGGCCGCCCTGGTCCACTTCGGCGATGATCTGGCTGGAGTTCTTGAAGTCGGCGTCGGAATCGAAGCCAAACAGGACATTGGCGCCTTCGCGATGCAGGCGGACGATCTCTTTCGCTAGTTTCTTTTTCGATCGGATCTTCGCAATACTATGGAAGGTGGGACCGAGGGGCTGGGCGCCGGCTTTTTCGATGGCGGATTCGTCCATGCAGGCGGCGTAGTAATCGCCTGTTTTTTGTTCGCTCGGGCTGCGATCGGTGCGGTCGTGAGACGCTTTTTCGAGAATGTCGCGAACGATATATTCGCCGCGCTCCTCCAATTCGTTGAAGCGGCCCCACCGGGAGCGGTCGGCGGGAACCGGGTTCTGGGCCATCCACTTGCCGCAGGCGTAGGCGTAGAAATCGGTGCAGGGATCGACGCTCTTATCGAGCATGTCGGCGGAGAAGCGCACGTCGGCAGGCGGCTTGGCGGCTTCGGGCTTGACTTGGGACAAAAGGGCGGGCGCGAGCATCAGGGAGACGGTGAGTACTAGCAAGAAATTACGCATAGGAACCTCGATTCGTTGGTTAGTGGTTGGTCGCGGGTCGTTGGTCGTATTTCGTTGGCAAAAGCAGGCCCTTCGCTTCGCTCGGGATGACAATCGGGATTTGCGGTTGCCTACAGCTGTGTTTGCGAATGACTAACGACTTCATACCATCAGAAAATCTTCATGTGGATCGTCAAATACTTCTTTGGATTCTCGCGGATTGCTTTCACCAGTTCCCGCGTTTCCACCAGCATCTGATTGCTGTTGTTGTAAAGGGTGGGATCATTGAAGAGCATTCCCGCCGTGCCTTGGCCTTTTTCGAGGCGATCGGAGAGTTGCGACAAGTTGTTCATGAGCGTCTGGAGGCGGGCGGCAAACTCCTGGTCGCGGGCGATCTTGCCCAATGCGCCCTTGCCCGCATTGATGTCGGCGGTCAACTGGCTGACGTCGGCCATCGTCTTGTTGGCGTTGTCGTAGAGCTGGGAGTCGTTGAGCAGCTTGCCGGCGGTGCCCTTGCCCTGCTGCAAGCCGTCCACCAGCGCATTGATCTTGTCGATGGCGGCGAGCGCTTTTTTGTAGGACTCGTCGCTGGTGACGAGAGGGCCGAGCGATCCCTTGCCGCTCTGGATCTGGTCCATCAATCCCTTGAACTCAAGCACCGTGGCGTTGAGTTGGTCGTACAACGCCGGACTGTAAATGACCTTGCCGATCGAACCCTTTCCGCTCTCGATAAACCCCACAATGTTGTCGAGGCGCTTGAGCAGGGCGTCCATGTTCTGGAGCGTGCCCTGGCTGGCGCGGACTACGTCCTGGAAGTCGGGCTGGTCGTGGGCCAGCAGCGTGTCGCCGTCGGTCACCTGCGGACCCTTCGCCGTGGAACTGTCAATGTCAACGTAGGTTTCGCCCAAGACCCCGGCAGTGCTCAACAAAGTGAGGGAATCTTTGCGCAGGTTGAAGATGTACTCGGTGTTGACCCTCATGGTGACTTCGACAGGCGTGGTTGGCCTGCCGGGAACGATGAGGACGGTGGTGACATTGCCGATGTCCACTCCGTGCAAACGCACGGGGGCGCCTTCGCGCAGTCCGCCCGCGTTATCGACGTAGGAGCGCAGCGTGATCTTGTGGGTCAGCCAACCGCCGGTGCCGCTCATCAGGAAGATCAGGACGGCGAGCGTGACACTGGCGATCAGGACCGTGAGTCCGACGCGCAGTTGCGACCATTTGAGCTGCTTCTGGCTAGGCAAAGTAATCCGTGAAAACAGTCGGTCAACGACAGAAGCATGATAGCAAATGCGGCGGGATTTCAGGGGTCAAGATTTTTCGAGGCTGGAAGCGGACGGGTCTGGCGCCAGAACGAAAGCTCCCACTTCCTCGCGGACGGCGCGAGGAAGTGGGAGCTTTTTTATTCGAGCTTCCCGGTTCGAACATTTTTCGTCCGAACATTCCTGTTTCGAATCAGCCCGACTTCGATCACCGAATCAGCGTCAGTTCTCGTGCTCGTGGGAACTGTGCTTGGGTTGCGGTTTCGGCTTGGGCTCATTGTGTTTCTTCGGGTTGTTGGGCTTGGGCGCGGGTTTCGGGTTCGAAGGGGACGGCGTGTGCTGCGGCTTGGCCGTGGCGGCATTAGCCGACGGCCCACGCGCCTCCTTCGGCGACATGGTTGGAGCATGATATGGGGCTCCCGCCGCGGTGGCCCTGGTCACGTTGCGTCCCGAGAACTCGCCCGGCTTGGCCGTGGCCGCAACCGCGGGACTTCCATGGTTCTCGGAGGCGAACAGCTGCCGGTTCTGGCTGGCGGCCTGTTCGTGCTGGGTTTGAGCTGCCAGCGGCGCGGTATGCGGCTCGCGGGCATAGGCTTGCTCTTGCGGAGTCGGCTGCGCAACGACGCCGCCGGAACCGTTGAAACTGGTGTGCACGTTGTTCACGATGACGGTTTTGTTGTAGACGTTCGTCACATTGGTTACGTTGACGTTCATAACCGAGCGGTTGTAGAAGAAAGCGCCGCCTCTCCACTCGCCGCCAGCGAAGCCTACTCCGCCGTAGCCGAAGCCGTAGTTAATCCCGCCGTAGAAGCCGACGTGCGGTCCCCAATAGCCGGCGTGCCAGCCATAGAAGCCTCCCGCAAAACCCCAGTAGCCAGGGGTCCAGAGCATCCCAACGGGCGCCACCACCCATGTGCCGGGAACCCAGTAGTAGCCGTTGTCGTCATTCCACGCCCAGTAACCGGGTATCCAGTGATAGCCGGGAGCGGGGCACATGGGCTGCACATAGACGGGCAGCGCGGGCGGACCGATTCGCACCGAGATGCCAACCGAGATTTGGGCGGACGACGCCGTGGAGAGAGATAAGACCGATAACACCAAAATTCCGAATACCAGCCAGTGGGCTGAGCGTTTCATTGTGATTGTCCTTTCGTTTGTCCAAACACTTGTTCCAACATTTTGGCCTAAAACCGGGAAACCGGCCTGATTACGTCGTGCCCATATTAACCCTGAACTTTCGGGCATGTTGCGCGGGGAAAGCAGGTTATTTTGGATCGGGGAGTTGGCGGCGATGGCAGAGAGCCGGCGGCTAATTTTCCAGGATGACGTGGGCCAGGGCCTGCTCGGAGGTGTGGGTGATCGAGAGGGCGATATTCTTCGTGCCGAGCCGGGCGGCGATGGCCGCCGCCTCGCCGTGAAATTGAATCGTGGGACGCTGGCCTCTTGGGCGCACGACTTCGATATCGCGCCAGCGGACGCCGCGGCTCCATCCCGTGCCCAGCGCCTTCATTCCGGCTTCCTTGGCGGCGAAGCGCGCGGCGTAGCTTTCAAAGCGGCTGGCTTTTCGTTCGCAGTAGCGAATTTCGCCTTCGGAGAAGATGCGGCGGAGGAAGCGGTCTCCGAAGCGCTCGATGCTTTCGCGAATGCGCGGAACTTCGGCGATGTCCACTCCGGTGCCGAGAATCATAGAAGCATTGTGAATTGGTACTTTGTAATTTGCAATTTGGGAGTGGGGCTGTGTGGTGACGGGGCCTTGCTCAGTCCAGTCGGACCAGATCTCCAGTTGCGCGCCACATTTTTCATCAAGGTTCCACTCCGCCCGAGATTCGCCTCTCTTATTCACAAAGAGGAGCTGGGCTTATTTTGCGGTATTTAGCAGTGAACTGGCCTTCCAGATGTTGGCCTTTGAAATCGGCCATGTATCTCCCCGAGATACGCCTCTTGGCAACCCTCTGCGCCTGAATATCTGCTTTGATCGCCTCCTCGCAATTCCCAGAATGGTCGCACCGCCGACCTTTAACTGACCGGGTAATTCCCAACCAATCACCCAGCAACCTTTCAGGTCGTACTTGATAAACTCCTGTAGGCATCTGCACTCGAAGCTCCTCTCCAGCAGTCTGCCCGGGAAATCGAGTGAAGTGGAATTCCATCAATGTGCAGCCCTCGTCATACCAGCCCTTTGTATCAGCGGCGAGGAGGGTGGCAGAACTGACGATGAGAACCGCGGCTACGAAAGCGAACTTCCGATAAATAGCCATTCTGCCTCCTTTACAGCGTGTGCATATACGCTATCAGGTCCCGGATCTGCTGGTCGGTCATGACCTGGCCGAAGGCTTCCATTTTGGCGCGGCCATGCTTGACGATGTCGGTCATGCGTTCGTCGTTTGCCGGCAATCCGCTCAGGGACATATAGGGGCGCTTGAAGACGCCTTTCAGGCCAGGGCCATTCTTGCCGTGCGAGGAGTAGGGTTCGTGGCAGCGGAAGCAGTAGTTGTCGTAGAGCTTTCTGCCTTCGGCCTGTTGCGGGTTGAGTCCGAGTTCGGCGTCGGACTTGCGGCGCTCTACCTCGCAGGCTCCCAGCAATAACATCGCGAGAAACACCACGGAGGCACGGAGGTACGGAGAAAACCAGTTCAGGGAATTCATAATGATCAATTTACAACGATCTTCATAATGATCAATGATTGCGGCGGCCAGCTGCAAAACCCGGGCCAGAAGTAGGATAATACGGAAATCATGGGCGTTCACGTCAAGCGCGTTTATGAGGCGGCTGTTCCGGCAGACGGAGTGCGCGTGCTGGTGGATCGTTTATGGCCGCGCGGGCTGACGAAAGAAGACGCGGCGGTCAAGTTCTGGCTGCGCCAGTTGGCGCCATCAGACGAGTTGCGGCAGTGGTTCCACGCGAACCGAGACGAGTGGCGGATGTTCCGCAAACGCTATCTCAAGTAGTTGGCCAGCGAGGAAGGTGCGGCGGCGGTGGAGAAGCTGCATCATCTGGCGGAAAGCAAGCGGCGCGTCACGCTGTTGTATGCTTCGCGCGAGGTTGAGCACAATAACGCGACTGTGCTGAAAGAATTGCTGGAAGGGATGAAGAAGCCTCCGTCGAGCGTGGGGCGCGGAGCGGCTGGGCGGGGGCGGATTCGGAAGGCGAAAAGAAGCTAATTGCGTTGCGATACGAGGGCAACATCGTCTTTATTGAGGAGAAGAACATGCTCCATTCATCGCTACAGATTGTTCTGGGATGTGTTTTTCTATTCTGGGGCGCGTCTCTTTACGTCCAACGTGGTGGTGTTGGCCCGCTGCTGACGCTCGTGATTGGAGCGGTTCTCATCACTGTCGGCACCGTCGTAATGAATGTCAGACAAGCGCTCAGGGATGAGTCGAAGCGGCGGGAAAAAGAAGACAAGCCCGTTCTGAACATTTGAGATCGCCGCCGTCATAGCACTCCGCACTATAATTCCACAGTTATGTCCAGTCCCGACCCCGACAAGAAGATCGAGAAGAAAATCGAAGCCCTGCGCGAGAAGATCCGGCACCACGAATATCGCTATTACGTGCTGGACGATCCGGAGATTTCGGATGCCGAGTTCGACGCGCTGATGAACGAACTCAAGAGGATCGAGGCGGAGCATCCCGAGCTGATCACGCCGGATTCGCCAACGCAGCGCGTCGGCGGCAAGCCGCGCGAGGGATTCGTCAAGGCCAGGCATTCTTCTGCCATGCTCTCACTCGACAACGCTTACAGCGAAGAAGAGCTGCGCGACTGGGAGCGGCGCGTGCATGAACTGAGCGGGCGTACCGACATGGAATACATGTGCGAGTTGAAGCTGGATGGAATGTCGCTGGCGCTCGTCTATAGGGACGGCCGTCTGGAACGCGGCATCACGCGCGGCGATGGCAGCGTTGGCGAAGACGTGACCTTGAACGTGCGCACGGTGCGGTCGATTCCGATCGCAATCCCGAAGGACAGGTTGAAGAAGGCGGGCATCCCTGCCGATGTCGCCTTTAACTTTGAAGTTCGCGGCGAAATGCTGATGCCGCTCGCCGCCTTCCGCAAAATGAATGAAGAGCGGGAGCGGCAGGGACTCCAGGTGTTCGCGAATCCGCGCAATTTTACGGCGGGAACGGTTCGCCAGCTCGAACCATCGATCACCGCGCAGCGCCGCATGGATTTCTTCGCTTACATGCTGTTGAAAGATGGGCAAACTTTTTTCGACCGGCAGTCAAAAGCGATGGATGCGCTAACGCTGGCGGGGTTCAAAGTAAACCCGAATCGCAAGCTGGCGAAAAATCTCGACGAAGTCTGGAAATTCATTCAGAGCTGGGAGGCCAAGCGCGAAACGCTGCCTTACGAAATTGACGGGATCGTCATCAAAGTGGACCGAACGGCCGCGCAACGGGAACTGGGTTTTACCGGCAAGGCTCCGCGGTGGGCAATTGCATATAAGTTCGCGGCGCGCGGGGGCGTGACAAAGATAGAGAACATCGTCCCGCAAGTTGGCCGCACCGGCAAGCTGACGCCGGTTGCGTGGCTGAAGCCGATTCCGATTGGCGGGACGACGGTTTCGCGCGCCACGCTACACAACATGGATGAGATCGAGCGGCTGGGCGTGAAGATCGGCGACTGGGTCGAGGTGGAGCGCGGCGGCGATGTGATTCCGAAAGTGGTGAAGGTGGTCGAGGACAAGGAGCATCCTCGCGGCCACAAGCAGTTCCAGATGCCGGAGCATTGCCCGGTGTGCGGCGGCAATGTGGCGCGAACTCCGGGTGAAGTGGACCATCGCTGCGTGAATGCGAATTGCCCGGCGAAGCTGCAAGGGACGATCCTGCATTTTGCCTCGCGTCATGTGATGAACATCGACGGGCTGGGCGAGGCGCTGGTCAATCAGCTTACCGAACGCGGCCTGGTGAAGAACGTCGCCGATCTGTACAAGCTGTCGAAACACGATCTGCTGCAACTGGAGCGCATGGGCGAGAAGTCGGCGGAGAACGTGTTGGCGGAGATCGAAGCATCCAAGAAGCTGCCGCTTGAACGCGTGATTTATGGGCTCGGAATACGGTTTGTGGGCGAGCGAACGGCGCAATTTTTGGCTGAGCACTTCGGTTCGCTGGACGCGATCATGAAGGCGAGCGCGGAGGAACTGGAGGAAGTGAACGAAGTGGGGCCGCGGATCGCGGAGAGCATCGTGGAATTTTTCGCCGATGAACACAATTGCAAGCTGGTTGGCGATCTTCGGAAAGCGGGGCTGACCTTCACCGGCCAGAAAAAGGAAAAAGGCACGAAGCTGGCGGGAAAGACTTTTGTGCTGACGGGTACGCTCCTGCGCCACACGCGCGACGAGGCGAAAAAGATGATTGAAGATGCGGGCGGACGAGTTTCCGGATCGGTGAGTAAGAAGACGAACTATGTGGTCGCCGGAAGCGATGCCGGGTCGAAGCTGGACAAGGCCCGCGAGTTAGGGGTCAGCGTGATCGGGGAAGAGGAGTTAGAAGGGCTGGTGTCGGATTAAGCGCGGCATGTCAGACGTAAAATTCAACTTCGATTGCGTCGCTTACTATGTCTCCGACATGGAGCGGTCGATTCGTTTCTATCGGGACGTGTTGGGGTTCAGGTTTGTTTCGCAAGACGATGTCGCTCGCTTCGACATTGACGGTGTTCTCTTTGAACTTGTTCCTGCGCCCGACGATCGCGCGCTTCGGGGCGGTGGAAATGCGCGTCTCTGCCTGCGCGTCACGGATGTCGAGCAGGCACTGAAAGCGCTGCAAGCGAAAGGCGCGCGTACGGGTCAGGCACAGCGAAAAGCGACCGGCGTGCTCGGGTGCGTCTGGGACCCCGATGGAAACGAAATCTGCCTCTGGCAATATTTCTGACGGGCCCAGGTCTCAAAACGCGCGAGACCTGGGGCACCTAGCTCATCGGCCGTGCGCACATTTCCGGGTCACTGGGCCGCCACCCGCTTTAGATAGAAGCGGAAAAACTCGTCGGGATTCGAGTCCAGGCAGACTTCGGCGTTGGGTGCGCCCGCTTCCGCGCGAGTGAAACCCTTTTCATCCACGCGAATGCGCATCGGCTGCGCCGGGCACAGCGCCGGATTCACGGCGTAGGCAACCGTCATGGGATCGAACAGGGTGGGCGTTTCCTGTCCCCAGAGATGGTAAAGCACGGTCAGCGCGTCCGTAATCGGCGTCCCCTGACTGAACAGGAACGCGCGTTTCACCTCGTCCAGTTTTAGCTGGGTCGAGTCCAGGGGCATCACCGCCAGCGGAACTCCAGCGGCAAACAGCTTCTGCGCCGCAGGAATGTCGTTGACGATGTTCCATTCCGCCTCCGGCCCGCGCGGAGCCGAGTACCCCATGTCTCCATATCCTCGCTTGATCGATCCGCCCATGATGACTATCCGCTTCAGTTTGCGGAAAGTGGCGGCATCTTTGTCGATCGCGGCTCCGACATTGATTAAGGGCCCAATCGCGATCAGCGTGATCTCGCCGGGATGGCGGCGAATCTGCTCTAGCAGGAAGTCCACAGCGGGTGGATGAGAAGCCTTCGCCCAGTGGCCACCGTCGGCGTAGCGCCGCTGCGTGAGCGGATTCTTATTCACCGTGGCCACGCCCGCCGCCACCGGGATATCGGGCCGCCCCGCCTCTCCGAGGAGCCGGTCCACGATCCTCGCTCTGGTCTCGGTGTCGCCGAAGGTCGTGGTCACGCCGAGAATATCGAGTTCCGGGCTGCGCAGGGCCAAAGCCAGCGCGAACGCGTCGTCCACGTCGTCGCCAATGTCTGTATCTATGATTACTTTCTCAGGCGCCATCGGTCGCGCCGTCTGCTGACCGTAGGCAGGAACGCAACCGGCACTTACGATTCCGCACAGGACAGAGCAGAAAATCCAAGCCGCCTTTGTCATCTCGTTTTTCTCTTTTCCTTTTTCCTTGTCGGCGAGTAACCCACCTCTTCGACGGGCAAGTATAGCGCACACCGCTATGGAGTTTAGGCAGCGAGGAAAACAGGGTGCGTCCCGCATTTTCTTTTCCGCCAATTCTCGGTGCAATCCGCTGCGCCTATTTGCCGGATTTGGAGTTTGCCTGCCGCGCGATGTAGTCCCGAGCGAAGCCAAGCAGGGTCGGGTTGCGCAGGCCTATGGTTTGCGCTTCCGCCTCGGCATCTTCGATCTTCCAGCCGTCCACCAGGACTCGCCGGATCATCCAGAACGTGGCGGCTCGGGGTCCCCCGGCGCAATGGATGAAGGCTGGCTGGTTCTGCCGGTCGGAAGTGATCTTCAGAAAACGCTCGACCTGCGAGTCTTGCAGATTGGCGGGATCAATCGGGATGTTGAAGTAAAAAAGTCCGAGTTTCGTCGCTGTGGCTTCCTCCTCCGCAGCGTTGTATTCGGCGGGGCGCCGCAGATTCACGATTGCGCGGATCCCCTTCTCTTTCAAGCGTGCCAAATCGTCCATCGGCGGTTGGCCGCCTACGTAGAACTGCTTGCTGACCTGCTTGAAGTTCTGAATCGAGGTAAACTCCGCGGCCTGTTGCGCGTGTGTCGCACTGGCGGCCGCCAACAACAACGCTCCAAGAATCGGAAGGTGCGTTTTCATAGTGGTTCTTTTCTTTCTGGCAAGATTGCGCGGGACTCCGTTGAAGGTCCACAGCTCTCGCCCGTCATAGGTTACGCGACGCTCGCTTCCCCGGCAACATACTTCTGCGGGACTTCGCCCGGCTCTCCACGTGATCACGACACCGGCGTCTGCGCTATCCTAATCACATGCACGCGCACGGCGGACACGGACAAACTCGCGGCACGGGGCGGGTGCTGCGCATCTCGCTGGGCGTCACCATGGTTTATGTCGTGCTGCTGGTGGTGGCCGGGCTGCGCGCACACTCGCTGGCGTTGCTTTCCGAAGCGGGACATAACCTGTCCGATTTTCTGGCGCTGCTGTTGTCGCTGGTGGCGGTATATCTGGAAGGGCGTCCGCCGTCGGCGACCAAGACTTATGGATACCGGCGCGCGGGAGTGCTGGCGGCGCTGGTGAATGCGCTGTCGCTGGTGTTGGTGGCGTTCCTGATTTTCTACGAAGCGTTTCAGCGCTTGCAGCATCCCGGGCAGGTGCGCGCCGGAGTGATGATTGGAGTGGCGGCGGCGGGCGTGGTGATGAACGGCGCCATCGCGCTGCTGTTGTGGCGTTCGGGGCGGGATGTAAACGTGCGGAGCGCGCTGCTGCATGAGGTGGGCGACACGCTTTCGACCGCGGCGGTGATTGCGGGCGGGTTTGTCATCCTATGGACGGGGCAATACTGGATTGACGCGGCGCTGTCGTGCGGGATTGGCGCACTGATTTTGTGGTCGAGCTTCGGCATTGTCCGCGAGACACTGAATATTTTGTTGGAGGGTACGCCGCGCGGGATGAGCCTGGAGAAGGTAGAGGCGGCGATGCGAGAGATTGCGGGCGTGAGCGCTGTTCACGATCTCCATTTGTGGAGCATTGGTTCGGAGAACCCCGCGCTCTCGGCGCACGTGAAGATCGCCGACATGGCCACTTCGGAAAGCGACGCGATTCTGCGGGAGATCAATGAGAAACTTGGCCGGGGGTTTGGCATCCACCATACGACCATCCAGTTGGAGCATGCGGTCTGCGAGACGGCGAATGGGTGCGCGATCGCGGCGGGGGAGGAAGAACCCGGCGAGCAGGAACACTCTGAGCACGATCAATCTGAACATGGTCATGCTCACTGAAGGCGGGAGATTGACTGTATCCAAAATCACTGGGAGCGCAAAGATCTGCCGGGCTTTGCTCGGCTTGGACGGGCGAGGGCGCCCGTCCCCCCACAATCCGCTAAACACTTCTGTGATATTCTGCTGGTTGGAGTCGTTCCTCCCTGAGTAACATCCAATGAACATGCGGCATTTGACGACGAGACGCTGGCGCCAGAACTTGCGATTTTTGGCGTCGGTGCAACTGCTGCCGGCACTGGAGAGCGGCGAGGAAACTCTGGTCGGCGGGCAGGCGGTGCTGGAAGGCGTGATGATGCGTTCGCCGCACGCCTGGGGCATTGCCGTGCGCAAACCGTCGGGCGAACCGGGAAAGTTAGGCGAGATTGTCACCCACAGCGAGCCGCTGGAGCGGCCCTCCGACAAACATAAGTGGATGGGCCGGCCGGTGGTGCGTGGAGTGATGACGCTGTGGTATGCGATGAAGCTGGGCTTTAGCGCGCTGAGGTTTTCCGCCAATGCGGCGCTGGAGGAGATCCCGACCGACGGCGACAACAAAGTTCGTGGCAACGACGATGGTTCCAATGAAGGGCAGGGCAAGAAGTTGGAAATACCCGGCTGGGTGCTGGGAGTGAACATGGTCTTTTCCTTCGCCTTCTTCATCTTTATGTACAAGTACCTGCCCTTGCTGGCGACGACAGGACTCAAGAGACTGAACCCGATTTTCGGGCAGCAAATCGTGTTTAACCTGGTGGATGGGCTGATTCGGATTGCAATCTTCCTGTTGTTTATGTGGGGCATCTCGCGGTGGAAGGATATTCATCGCGTTTTTGAGTATCACGGGGCCGAGCACAAAACGGTGTTTGCCTTCGAACATGGCGACCCGCTGGAGACCGCGACAGTGCAGAAGTATTCGACGTATCATCCGCGATGCGGAACGAGTTTCCTGATGACAGTCATGATCATCTCGATGATCGTGTACATGGCAATTCCGGTGCATACTTTCTGGGCACGATTCGCCATTCGAATTGCGCTGCTGCCGCTGATTGCGGGCGTTTCCTACGAAATCATTCGCTATGCCGCCAAGCGTTTTTCCGACAAGCGAGGCGGCTCGCTCTTCGCGCTGATGACGGCTCCGGGATTGTGGTTGCAGCGGATTACGACCCAGCCTCCGGATGACAGTGAAGTCGAGTGCGCCATCGTCGCGCTCGATGAAGCGATGAAGCTGGAAAAGCAGCACGGCGGAGAGTTGGTCATCGCGTAGCGGCGCTCGCCGCGTAGTTCTCAGTTCTCGGTTCTCAGTCAAACCCCTTACAATGGAATTCACGAGAACCGACGCGGGACTGATTCTGCGTGGCTATCGTTGCTGCCTCAATTATTCTGAGAATTGTGAACTGAGAACTCATGTTTGAACGTCTTGACCAAATCGAAATTCGCTATGAAGAGTTGACACAAGCGCTGCTGTCGCCGGAGATCACTAATGATTCGGCGAGATACCAGAAGACCGCCAAGGCGCATAGCGAAGTCGCCGGGATCGTCGAAAAATATCGCGAATATAAAGACCTGAAGCGCGGGATTGCCGAGAGCCGGGCCGTGCTGTTGGACGAGAAGGACGCGGACATGCGCGCCTACGCCGAGGAAGAACTGGCGAAGCTCGAACCGCGCATCGTAACTGTCGAGGAAGAACTCAAGGTACTGCTGCTGCCGAAGGATCCGAACGACGAGAAGAACGTCGTCCTGGAAATTCGCGCCGGGACGGGCGGCGATGAAGCGACGCTATTTGTGGCGGAAGTTTTCCGTATGTACAACCGCTATGCCGAGACGCAGAAGTGGAAGGTGGAAGTGCTCTCCACATCGGAGTCGGGCGTGGGCGGGCTGAAGGAAGTGATTGCGCTGATCGAAGGCGATCGCGTCTATTCGCGGCTGAAGTATGAAAGTGGAGTGCATCGCGTGCAGCGCGTGCCTGCGACCGAGCAGCAAGGGCGAGTGCATACGTCGGCGATCACGGTCGCCGTTCTGCCGGAAGCGGAAGAAGTGGACGTCAAGATCGAAGCCAAGGACTTGCGCATTGATACATTCTGTTCTTCGGGGCCGGGCGGGCAGTCGGTGAATACGACGTATTCGGCGGTGCGGATCACGCACATTCCGACGAATACGGTGGTGAGCTGCCAAGATGAGAAGTCGCAGATCAAGAACCGCGAAAAAGGCATGCGCGTGCTGCGCTCGCGGCTGTACGAAGTCGAAATGCAGAAGCAGCAGGACGCGCTGGCGAAAGAACGCAAGCAGATGGTGGGGTCGGGCGACCGTTCGGAGAAAATACGGACTTACAATTTTCCTCAGAACCGGCTGACTGATCATCGCATCGGCTTCACCATTCACCAACTTGAGCAGGTGATGGACGGGAAGCTGCAACCGATCATCGACGCGCTGATCACGCACTATCAGTCGGAAAAGCTGAAGGGCGAGGCGGCAGGGGTGGTGTAAGACGATTGCAGAGTTCGGAGGTCAGATTGCAGAAGTGGACTTCGCCAGCGGCCGACCACTACCTCTGCAATCTGACCTCGAACCTCGGCAATCCCCCGGTCTCCGTGGTGAAATAGAAGCGTGCAACTTCGCCAAAGTCTCAATTCAGCGGTTGAACGGCTGACTTCCGCGCGGGTTCCTTCTCCGCGGATGAATGCGGAACTGCTTATCATGTTCACGCTGGACTGCGACCGGGCGTATCTCTATGCCCATCCTGAACGCGAGCTGACTCCCGACGAAACGCGACGCTACGATGAAGCTCTCGCTCGCCGCGCTACGGGCATTCCGGCGCAGTACATCACGGGGCATCAGGAATTTTGGGGGTTGGATTTGATTGTGTCGCCGGCGGTGCTGATTCCTCGTCCCGAGACGGAGCATGTGGTGGAGGCGGTGCTGGAGCTCGTCTCGTCGGTGAATTCACGACAAAGTCAAGATCAAGAGCCGCGGGCGGGGGCGCCCGCGCCACATGGGCTGTCTGACCCACACGGTCTGAGAATCGTCGATGTTGGCACTGGCTCGGGAGCGATTGCGCTGGCTCTGACCACGGAGCTGCCACGGGCTGAGATCCACGCGACCGACATTTCTTCCGAGGCACTGGAAGTCGCTCGGGCCAATGCGGCCCGGCTTCAACTGACTTCGCGAATCGAATTTCATCTTGCGGATTTGCTCGGAGGACTTCCGCCGGGTTCATTCGACTTTGTAGTTTCGAATCCTCCTTACGTCGGCGAGGCGGAAGAAGATTCGGTGCAACTTGAAGTACGCAAGTTCGAGCCGCGCGATGCGGTGTTTGCTGGGCCTTCCGGCGTGGAAGTAATCGAGCGGATGATTCCGCAAGCGCGCGCGGCGCTACGTCCGGGGGGATGGCTCGTGTTCGAGATCAGCGGGACGATTGCGGATCGCGTGCGCGGCTTGCTGTCTGGTTGGGACGAGGTTGAGATCAGGAACGACTTACAGGGAATTGCGCGGGTGGCGATTGCTCGGGTGGGCTAAGGAAAAGCTTGAACCACAGGGGACACCCTTCGACTACGCTCAGGGCAGACTCCGGGGTTGGGGGGGAACAGCGGAAACTGTGCTTGCTTTGCGCGGCTTCTTCGGCGAAGATGCGAATCAGATTCCGTGTCCAGGTCAGGATCAAAATCCGCGTCGCCAGCGGCGGCGAAGTTGCGGCTGCTGAAGAAACTGCGCTGCACTCTCGAATTTGAAAAGCGCACCTGGGCCGCTGGCGCCGAACGCATTGCCGGAGTCGATGAAGTGGGCCGCGGATCTTTGTTCGGCCCGGTCGTCGCTGCCGCCGTGATTCTCGATCTCGCACACCGCATTCGCGGGCTGCGCGATTCGAAACTTCTTCAGGCCGAACGCCGAGAAGAACTCGCGCTCCTGATTCGCCGGCATTCGATCGCCTGGGCCGTGGCCGCCGTCGATTCCGCCCGCATCGATCAAATCAATATCTACCAGGCTTCGCGGCTCGCCATGCTTCATGCGGTCGAGCAACTCGATCCGGCTGCGGATCATCTTCTGGTCGATGCGATCCGGCTCGATTGCGAACTTCCGCAACAGGCGATCATTCATGGGGACGCGCTCTCGGTCTCGATTGCAGCCGCTTCCATCCTTGCAAAGGTCGAACGGGACCGCATGATCTCGGCGTGGGACCCGGTCTTTCCCATGTACGGCCTGGCCTCGAACAAAGGATACGGCACGCCGCGGCACCTGGCGGCGCTGCGCGAGTACGGGCCCTCGCCGCTGCATCGGCAGTCGTTTGCGCCGGTGTGGAGCGCGCCGGTTCCGCAGGAAGTTTTGGGGTTTATGCTGGACGCCTCGCCTGAAATAAATTCCGGCGACGAAGAGCGTGTGGCAGCGATCTCGGAGGGTTAACAGGGCTGCGCACGAAATCTTCCGTAGAGACGCGGCTTGGCGCGTCTCCTCTTGCCACCCGGGGGAGACGGGGCAAGCCCCGTCTCTACACGAACACCGATTCCCTGCTTTTATTTCGCCCGATAGATCTCCGACAGCAGATCGGGCTTCGACTCGTCCCGCACCAGGTGTGGATACTTCTCGCCACCGTGATAATCGAGTTTCACCACGCGGAAATAATCGGTGTTTTCGACGATGAGCTCAATCGGCGACGGACTGGCCTTGGCGGCCCGAATCGCATCGTGCCAGGTATCCGGCGAAAACCGGCGGCCATTTACGGCGACTATCTTCATCCCCGGCCCGATCCCGGATTGGGCGGCAATCATGCCTTCTACGGTGTCCCACACGGCGCCGTCGCTCCCGGCCAGAAGTCCGACGGAGTAATGCGCGTCGATCGACTTCCCCATGCGCTCGTCCTCGCGGCTTCCGATGCGATCCAGTTCCGAAGGATTCTCGTCGTACACCAGTTTCCATCCGCTCGCTTCGATTCCGGCGAGCGGTGCTCCCGGACCATGGTTCGACAATCGCTCCGTCCAGAATCCTCGCCAGTTGTAGGGCGCGACCTGGTTCAGCGTGTTCACCACGTCATCGAAGGTGTAGGTCTTCACCATGGGCGGACCGCTGGGCGCGCCATGAAACAGTTTGCAGAAATCGTCCAGGGACTTCGCGTTCATGCTTTGCTGCCGGATGATCACGTCGGCCCAGAGCCAGTTGAGCACCTCCTCGTCGTAATAATCGACAGGGCGGCGATAGTCTTCCCAAGCGCGGGGAGCCATCTGCATAGAGGGAACGCCGTCGGCCGTGTCCTGCAGGTTACGCCAGACGCGACCTGAACGATGATCGAGATCCGCCGCCATCAGCGCCAACCCGTCGCGAGCCAAGGCGGGCGTGAGTTCGCCGCTGCGCGCTGTCAGCATGTCTCCCAGGTAGGAGGTCAGGCCTTCGTACACCCAGAGCAAATCGGTCTGCATGTTCTGTTCGAAATCGGGCGTCGCCAGATCCGCCGGACGCCGGTACTTCCCGTTCCAGGAGTGGACGTACTCGTGCGGCAGAAGTCCAGCGCTGAGTTTCCGACCGTCTTCTTCCACCAACGCGCGTTCGCCGGTGCGGCTGTCGTTCGATTCGTGATGCTCCAATCCGAAATGCGCAACGTGGTCGCTCAGGGTCAGCAGGAAGTGGTACTCGGTATAGTGGCGCGCGCCAAACAGGATTCCCGCTTGCCGCACCAGGTTGCGGTAATGTTCCCAGACTTCTTCTGGAGCATCGAGAGCGGCGGGACTGTCGGCGGCAAGATCGAGTTCCGCAGGAGGATTTTCGCCGGGCGGTGTCAGCGGCACCACCTTCAAATACTGGCCGGCGAGGACAGGACCATCGACCAGCATGGTCAGCGAAACGGGCGCGAAGTTTACGTCCGCGTCCGCCTGACTGGCAACATGCAGCGACGTGGCAAACTTCCATCCCGCGGGAAGCCGCAAGCTGGCGCTATAGGTAAGTTGATCTGTGCCGTAGCCGGCGGGATAGAGCAACAGCGTGTTCCAGTTGACGATGTACAACTTTTCTGTCGCGGCCATTCCGGCGCTGTATCCGGGCTCGGACGATGCGGGTGAAGCGTAGTCGAGAGTCGCGGTGACTTCGTTCTCGCCCGCGGGAACTTCCACGTGAAACTCATAACCTTCTTGCAGATCGCGCCGCCATGGAAGCGTCTTTCCGCTGGCGGTGAACTTCAGGCCCGTCAGATCGGTGATTGGGCCGGTGGGACCGTGCTCGCCGGGAATCCATTTGGGAAAGTAGAGGGTGAGCGTGCCAGGCTTGGCTGGAATGCGCAATTGCGCGTGGAAGATTTTGCGCGGCGCTTCCGACGCGTCCACCGAAAGCGTGATCGTCGGAGCGGCCGTCGGAGCGCTTGCAGCCATCACTGGAAACGACGACAGCAAAATAATTGCCAGACGAACAAAGATCTTCCCGCCAAAACGTGTAACCATTTCCCCTCCAAATTTTCGCTTCGCTCTAGAGCAACGCAAATAGAACAGCAGGTTAAATATATCAGGCGGCAACGGGCACGCATGGGGGCCAGGTTGGCCGGCGGCGAGTATTTCGCCTCATTGCCCGGCCATTGCCCGCCCACTGCCCGCTCTCCGCCTGCTATCATCTTCGACGTGCCTGCGCGTGGAAAATTTATCACCTTCGAAGGTCTCGACGGCAGCGGCAAGAGCACGCAAGTCGAGAAACTGGCGCGCTCCCTGCGCGCGCACGGCCTGTCGGTTACCGTCACTCGCGAACCGGGAGGCACCGCCGCGGGCGAAAAGATCCGCGAAGTGCTGCTGCACTCCGGCACCTCGGGACTTTCTCCACTGACGGAAATGGCGCTGATGTTTGCTTCCCGCGCCCAGCACATTCACGAGGTCATTCTGCCCGCGCTCGGTGAAGGGCGCGTCGTGCTGTGCGATCGCTTCACCGACTCGACCGAGGCTTACCAGGGCGGAGGGCGCAAGCTGGGATCGAGGCCGGCGTTGGAGATGCATAAAATTCTCTGCGGCAATTTGCAACCCGACCTGACCGTCTTACTCGACAATGACGCGGCGTTCAGCGTGGAGCGGGCGCGGCGGCGAAATCGCAGTAAGAAAGCGCGGCGCTCGCAAAAAGAGAAAGATGAAAACCGTTTTGAGCAGGAAAACCAGGCTTTTTTCGCGCGTGTCCGCCACGCCTACCTGGCGATCGCAGCCCGCGAGCCGGAGCGGGTCCACGTCGTGAACGCCCGCGGCACGCCCGGCGAAACCCATGCGGCTATCATGGAGCTGGTGCGGAAGAAATTGAAGTTCTGAGAAACAGCTTTTGGCTCTTAGCTTTTGGCTAGTGGCTAAGGGCCAAAAGCGAACAGGGTTTTTATGCCTTTCTCCGATTTCGCCGGCAACCCGGAAACCATCCATCGCCTGCGCGAGATGCTGGCGCGGCAACGCTTCCCGCATGCCGTAATTCTTTCCGGAGCGCAGGGGTCAGGCAAGTACACGCTGGCTCTGATGCTGGCCCGCGCCATGAACTGCCTGGAGCAGCCTTCGACCAACGCCGGCGGATTGCCCGACTTCTGCGGACGCTGCTCAAACTGCACGCGCATCGCGCAATCCGAGGACCTGGACGCGCGCTTCGCCGAGGCGGTTGAGGCGCGGGAAAATATGCGCGACGCGGACAAGAAAGAAACCCGCCTGTTCGTCCAGACCCACCCCGACGTGCTCATCATTCCGCCCGACCCGCCGCAAATGATGATCAAGGTCGATCAAGTCCGCCACGTCATCGACACCATCTACTACCGGCCCGGCGAAGCGCGCGAACGGGTTTACATTTTTACCAGTTCGGCCTTCATGAAAGAGGCGGCCAACTCGCTGCTCAAAGTTCTGGAAGAACCGCCCGAGTTTGCCAGCATTTTTCTGCTCACGGAAAATGCCGGCGAATTGCTGCCCACGATCCGTTCCCGCTCCATGACCTTCAATCTGGGCGCTCTCACTTTCGCCGAGATTGAGGAGCGGCTCGCCCAGCTACGTCCCAACTGGAACGCGCGGCAGCGCGCGCTGGTCGCCCGTTTGAGCGAAGGCGCCATCGGACGCGCCTTATCTTTCGATCTCGAAGGCTACATCGCCGCTCGCAACCACGCTCTCGTCATGCTGAAATCCGCGCTCGGCGGGCACGACGGTGGCCGCGAAAACGAGCATACCGAGTTGTTCAAAGTCACCGAGAGCTACCGCGCCGGCGCCGATGGGCGCGAGAAAATCGACAATCTTATCCGCACGTTCTACTCGTTGCTGGAAGATTTAATGTTTCTGCAATCGGGCGCCGGGCAACTGGTGCGCAACACGGATATTCTGGGCGAACTCAAGAAGATGTCGGAAGCCGCCGACTTCGCATGGGTGCAGCGGGCGGCGGACGGTCTCGCAGAAGTCGAGCGGGGACTGCGCCGCAACCTGCTGCGTTCGCTCTCGCTCGACGCCTTCGCGACCGCGCTGGAACGCGTGCCCTGAACTTCCCGGCTTGGTAAATCCCCTGTAGAGACGCGGCTTGCTGCGTCTCCAGCCACGCACATCGCGAAGATAGGGAGACGGGGCAAGCCCCGTCTCTCCACGGGAATTGTTTCGCTAGGGGCTGTCGCTTTCATCATCGTTCGCGCCCAGCTTCCACGCCATCTGGCGCAGCATTCCCAGCCACATCACCGTGTCGTTGACGTTCAGGTTCATGCGCCGGACCAGGCGCCGCAGTTTTTCTTCCGTCCCGGCCGCAATCCTCGGATGCACATATCCGCTGGCGTCCAGAACGCTGAACAGCAGCTGGGTCATTCGTTCCACGTCGCCCGACGCGGCGGAAGCTTTTTCTCTTTTCACGGACGGAGTTTTTCCGGGCGCGGTCTTGGCAAGTAATTTCTTTGCCGGCGTCTTCTTTTGTCCGCGCACCAATTCGTACAGGCAGACGGCCACGGCCTGCCCCAGATTCATCGAACCATGCTCTTCTCGTGTCGGAATCCTCATCGCCCAATGGCAGAAGCTCAGTTCGTGATTCGAGAGTCCGTACCTTTCTGAGCCGAACAGCAATGCCACCGGCCCCTTCTTCAGCTGGCGTTGGATGGCCCGTGCGCCCTCGTCCAGAGGGTGCAACCGATGCAGTAATTCTCGATGCCCGGCCGCCGTCGTTCCCACCACTAACCGACAATCCGCGACGGCCTCGGGCACCGTGTCGTATTGTTGCGCCTGCGCCAGCAATCCCGATGCACCCACAGCCGAGCGCGCCTCGCGAAACGCCGCCTCGTAGGGTTTCACCACGCGCAACTTCTGGACGCCAAAATTGCTCATGGCCCGCGCCGCCGCTCCTATATTCAGCGGATTCCGCACGGCCACCAACACTACGCGGAGATTGTCGAGATCGTCAGTCATAATATTGAGAAACGAGAAGCGAAAACTTAGGTCCGGAAAACCAGGATCGAGAAGCCGGATTCCACAACGGTAATTCCCAAAACGGATATTTTAAGACACGCTGATCCACCACCCGCTTCCACCCCCACGTTCGTGCTACGCTTGCGACTTCCGCTCTTGCGAAGCATCCAATCAACAGTGCTAGGATAGAACTTCCCCCCGAAGGAAACCACACGGTCCATCCCGCGGGAACTGGCAGCTAACCGAGAACTCTGGAGGATGAATGGCAAGCAATGGAATCGTCGAAGTCACCGACGCCAATTTCGATTCCGATGTATTGAAGTCCGATAAACCCGTGCTGATCGATTTCTGGGCCGCCTGGTGTGGCCCTTGCCGCGCGATCGCTCCGATCGTCGAAGAACTGGCTGGCGTATATCAGGGCAAGGTCAAGATCGTGAAAATGGATGTTGACCGCAACGCCGCCACGCCCATGCGCTATAAAGTCACCGGCATTCCCACGCTGCTTGTCTTCAAGAACGGACAGGTGGTGGAACAACTGGTCGGCTACCGCTCGAAAGACGACCTTCAGAAAGCGTTGGATCGGCATCTGGTTTAGGCTGTCAGCTATCAGCTCTCAGTTTTCAGTGATCAGCTCTCGAACACAAAAAGGGCCGGGCGCAGTACCCGGGCCTTTTGACGCAACAGCGAGACCGAATTCCGGTTGACTGATAGCTGAAAGCTGACGGCTGGCAACTGCCCTTCAGTACTTCCTCAACACGCCAATCACTCGTCCCTGAACTTCCACCGATGCCGCGGGAACAATGATCGGCTTCATGGCGGCGTTCGATGGCTGCAAACGGATATTCTCTCCCTCGCGGAAAAAGCGCTTCAGCGTGGCATCGGCCGATTCGAGCAGGGCCACCACAATGTCGCCGTTGTGCGCCGTCTTCGTCTTCTCGACCAGCACGTAGTCGCCATCGAGGATGGCTTCGTCCTGCATGGATTCGCCGCGCACTTCGAGCACGAACACTTCTTTTGAGCGCACAAAATCCGCCAGTGAAATGGTCTCGTTATTCTGGATCGCCTCAATCGGACTCCCCGCGGCGATCCTGCCCACCAGCGGCAATACGACGGCTGTATTGACCGCCATCGACTGCTTCAACTTTCCCTTGGGCGGCAGCAGATCGATCGAGCGGCTGCGGTTATAGTCCCGCGTCAGCAGGCCCTTTTTCTCCAGATTGGTGACGTGCTTGTGCACCGTGGCCAAGGAGCTCAGTCCCATGCCTTCCTTGATTTCTTCAAACGAAGGGGAGTACTGCTTCTCCGCCACAAAGCGCGAAATGAAGTCATACAGCTCGCGTTGACGCCGAGTGATTGCCATGGGCGCATAGTAGGCGAATGCAAGGCGAATGTCAATATCCACAGAGGAGCGACTTAGGGACGGGGGCAGCTTCCCGGCGGCTTCCGTCGGACCGCGGAGACCTGCTCCGGCTTCAGTATCAGTTTCGGGCTTTGGGTTTTCGCGCATTTTTCATTACTTTCGTAATTCTCGGTCGCGCACTTGAAGGCGGTATCCTAGTTTCGATTCTCCCCCTGTTTCTCGATTCCAAATTCAGGGTGTGGTGCGAATTGTCACCGCGAGGCGATGGTAATGGCGACATTGTTTGGCCGTTTCGAAATTCAGAGTCAGCTTTCGAAGTCGGAAACCGCCTTGATCTATAAGGCGTTGGACACGGAAACCAATCAGGTTGTGGCGCTCAAGACGCAGAGTCTGGAGCCCTTAGGCGAGCGTGCGGCGGCATTTGTTGAAACCCTGATCGCCGAAGGCGAGAGCATGCGCGAACTGGCTGGACAGAACATTGTGGTGCTCTACGGCGCAGGCGAAATTGACGGCCAGTTTTGCGCGGCCATGGAGTACATCCAGGGCAACAGCATTTCCACGATGATTGCGCGCAAAGAGGGTTTCTCCATCTGGGACCTGCTCGACATTACGCGGCAGGTTTGCGCCGGCCTGGAAGCGGCGGCCGAGAAGGGCGTAACCCACTGTTCGCTGGAGCCCTCCAAGATCATGGTGCAGTGGGATGGGATGGTCAAGATCCTGGGCTACGGCATCTCCAACATGAGTCTCATCGAAGCGGAAGCGGGAAATGGATTGGGCCAGCTGATGCCTTACTGTTCTCCCGAACAGATTCGCGGAGAAGCCATCGACCTGCGTTCGAACCTGTTTACCTTGGGCGCGATTCTGTACGAGATGGTGGTGGGCCACAAGGCGTTCGATGCCGCGGACCCAGTTGCGCTGGTCAATCAGATTGAGAATGACATGCCTACCAGCCCATCTGCGGAGAATGCCAAGGTCCATCTGGCGGTGAGCACGCTGATCATGAAGGCGCTCGCGAAAGATCCCGCGGAGCGCTATCAGAACGCGCGCGAACTTTTGGACGACCTGGAGAAGTGCAAAGAAAGCGGCAAGAAAGCGGTTACGGAAACGAGAAAAGCGGCGCAGTCGCCGAACCTTGCGGTGAGTTCGGCAGCGCGCGCGGCGGCGGCCAGCAAGTTTGTCTCAGCGGCCTCCGGCGCAGCCAAGCCCGAGCCTTCCCCTCGACCGGCCCCGCCTAAACCTGTTTCTCGTGGAATCGACGCGCCGAAATTCTCGCAATCCAACCCGCCCGCAGCGGAGACCATGGCGGCTGCGGTCGCTGCCAGCGGGGGAAGCGCCACGCACGTGTCCCATGGGAACTACGATTCGACGTACGGTCCGAACTCGACATCCGGCGTGCGCCCCATGGGTGAATCTGAGGCAAGCGCTCCCGCGTCCGAGGCCGCACCGGGACCGGTGTTATCGGCGGCGGTGTTGGAGCAAGAATCCGAGCGGCGTGCGCCGCGCGTGGCCGTTGATCCGACGATGGCCGAGCCGGCAGCGGGTTCATCCGGCCTGAGTTTTTCCGATCTCGCGGAGATGCCCCCGCTCAAGGAACCCATCTTCGCGCCGCCTCCTCCGGAGCCGGTTGAACTGTTGCCCACGGTGTCGCATATCTCTCCTCGAAAAGAAGAGAAGCCAAAAGTCCAGCCGCGGGAAGTCGCGGAGAAAGCGCTAAAGGAGATTTCGAGCATACCGCCGCGGCTGATGCTGTTTTCGATCCTGGGCGCACTGGCAGTGATCTTGGTTATTGCGCTGTTGGTGTATTTTCACGTGCGCTCGGAAGACGATGGTTCGACCGCTGCTCCGCAGCCGACGAAAGCCGAAAGCACAAGCTCAGCCCAGCCGGATGTTCAGACGCCCGCGGCGCCACCAACCGACACGCAAGCTCTACCGGTTGCGCCCATTACCGACGCGCAACCGAACCTGACGTTGCGCCAAGTCGACAAGCGCAACTCAAACCGCAATCGGCGGGCGCCCGCTCCAGCCCCAGCGCCGGTCGTCGTTCCGGGCCAGGTATTGGTTGACTCCAACCCGCAGGGTGCGCAGTTTCAGGTTGACGGAAAGAGCGATGCCAGGTGGCTGACTCCGCTTACGGTGGCGGGTCTAAGCCCGGGCAAGCACATCATCTTTGCCAGTAAGTCCGGTTATTCGCCGGAGACGCGGTCGGTCGACGTTGCCGGCGGCAGCAGTTCTTCCCTGTTGCTTCGTTTGGCGCCGATCAACCCGCTGGTGATCGTCAGCAGTACGCCGCCCGGAGCTGAAGTCGTAATCGACGGCAAGGCCACGGGACGAGTGACCCCGGTGCAGTTCGCCGTGGAAAAAGGAAGCCATACGGTGCTTCTGCGCAAGCAGGGATTCCTCGACGAGACGGTCACTGCCGATCTCGCTCCGGCTCAGAATTTCCAGTACTCGCCTGTGCTCAAGGCGTTGGGCAATGCCGATGACCTGCACACTGTCGGCAAGCTGAACAAATTGTTTGGCCGGGGCGGCGACACGACGGCGGGCATGGGTTCGCTCAGCGTTCAAACCAAACCGAAAGGCGCGCAGGTCGCCATCAACCAGCGGGTGCTCGACAAGATGTCGCCCGTCAACGTCGTGCTAGGGCCGGGGAACTACATAGTGGATGTCACGTTGACTGGATTCAAGCCAGTCCACAAAGTGATCACTGTGGACAAAGGCGGCAAGGTCGCAATCGACGAAGTTCTGGAGCGGCAATAGACGGCGATTCGGCGCGGCCTTCATTGCGCCTCCGGCCTTGCGCAAACAGCCTGTGGTGAAACTCCAGCGCTCACAGCCAGCGCCTCAAGGCGCATTCCTCACGGGGTATTTGTGGCATGCCTCAAGGCATACCCTGGTACAAGTCGTACTTGCACCGCAGTCTGCTAAGATCTCTTCCGGCATTCTCCTCCGGCTTGCTTCGCAAAAAACTCAGGCGCTCAATGCCGTCAATCGTGCTTTGCCGAGCGCATAATAATAAACTTGGACGTAGTTTGCACTTGCTGTATTCTGCCCGCGGAGGGACAAGCGTCCTAGGCTTTCCAAGCCGAGCGCCACTCAGCGCTTGCAAGGTTACAGCAATCCTGGATTCGCTATAGACTAAGCCAATAGGGGGTGACCTTGTGTCGTCGCAGCCAACGCCGGACAAGTTGAGTCCAGATCTGTTGCAGGCCCTGCACGGGATCAGTTCGATCCAGCGATTCCCCAAAGGTGCCACGCTGTTTCAGCAGGGTTCCGAGGTAACGGGTGTCCACCTGGTGGAGAGTGGCGAGGTTCGCGTTCTGCTCACCACTGGTCAGAGCCGACAGCAGCTTCTGGAGGTTGTCGGCCCTGGAACCATGCTCGGGTTAAGCGAGAGCATGAGTGGGAATAAGTATCGGATCAACGCGGAAGCGGGAGGCGAAACCACGGTAGCGTTCATTCCCCGCGAGCAATTCCTGGAATTCCTACGCGGACATGGCGACTTCAGCACCCAGGTGGTGCGGCTTTTGAGCCAAGAGTTGCACGGACTTTACCACAAATTCCGCAGCATCAGCGCCCATCCCGGGCGTCCGCGGCATCGGCCTTTGGACGAGCAGCTGAATTAAATCAGGTGTTAGGCCTCAGGTCCCAGGTCTCGGGTGTCTGACACCTGAGACCTGACACCTGTCTCTTCTAGTTTGGTTTGAACTCGATTGTGATCTGGGTCTGGATTTCGACTGGCTGGCCATTGAGGTAGTAAGGCTTGTATCTCCACTGGCGCACCGCTTCGAGCGCGGCCTGGGCCAGTATGGACGGTCCACTGATCACTTTCGGATTGATGACGTTGCCCTCTTTGTTGACAGTGGCTTCGATCTGTACTGTGCCTTGGGCACGGACCGCGAGCGCAGCTTGCGGATACCTTGGCGCTACTCGCTTGATCAGAAGCCCCTGGGACACGCCCTGGGAAATCTTCATGGTTCCCAGCGCGGGTTTGGGAATATTTGCCGATGTCCGCATCAGGCTGGTCAAGCCGGGGTTGCTTGCGGATGCATCCGCGAGCGTGGTAGGCAGCGCAGGGGCGGAATCCTCACTTTGGCCCTGGCTTTTGGCCCCGGTGTCGCCGGACTTCACGACCATGGGTGCGGGCTTCTTGGTTGGCACCTCAGCAGTCGCGGGGGGCCGAATCGCCAGAGCGCTGGCAACAGCCGAGGGCTTGTCGAGCGGCACCATTGCCGGCGTTTTGGGAGCTGTGGTTTGAGTTGCGGCACTCGCCGCGCCCGGCGCGCTCGTCGAAGATGATGTCGCTGGGTTGGACGCGGGCGTGAGGGTCGAAGCGGGCTGCGCCGAGTTTTGGGGCGCGTTCACGACCCGCGGAACTCCAATGTTCCAGAACTTGCCAAATCGTGCATAACCAACGTATCCGAGCGCGGCCAAAGCTACGACAACCAGCACTGCGATCAGGACTTTCCTGGCTCCCGATCCTTCGCCATCGTCTCTTTTCAACGCGGCAAAGGCCGGGGCATTGATAGCGCGTGCCGAACCCAGCGTTGGAGATGGAATTGGAGCGGGAGCGGCGTCGTGGAATCCAGCCGCAAACGAAGGCTGGGCGGGCTCCGCTTCCACCGGCTTGCCCTCTTTTGCGGGCGGAGCCGCGACCTCTCTGGCCGGAGCCGGCGCTGCGCCCGATCCCAGGGCGGACCCGAAAGTAGGACTGGAACTTGGGGATGGTTCGGCCGTTGCCGAAATCTTTGCCGCTTCATTCTGGGCTGCGCCGGTTTCGGTTGCACGCGGGGAAACGAACGCTCGTGCCCCGATCGCCGGCTTGTATGCGATCGGGCCCGCAGATGGCGTTTCGGGCGTCATAGCAGCCGCCGGCTTTTCCTCGACCTTTGCCGACGCGGACATTGCGGGAAATGCTGCGGGAATTGCCTCTGGAATTGCGGCGGGGATTGCCGCCGGCGAAGGAACGTTGAAATCAGCAAATTCGGGACGGCTGGGCGGCGGAGCCATCGTCTCAGCGCCGCCACTGGCGGGTGAGGATGAGCTCGCGGCGGATGCCGGGGCAGTTTTCGCGGTAGCCACGGGAGCTGCCGCGCTGGCAGTAGGCGCGCCGGCAGCATCGGAGTTCTTCCGCAACAGGCCGCGCGCGACCCGCAGTGTTCCCTTGGCTTGCTCGACGTTGATCGGCTTGGTGAGCAGAAGGTTGGCACCCATTCGGTAGGCCTTGGCCACGCCCGCTTGTCCTTCCACCAAAGCGATTGCCAGCGAACTCCGATTGGAATTGGAGTTTCTGGCGCTCTTGAAGAGCAGGCTGGCGTTCTGCTCGTTCTCGCAGTCCACCACAACGGCGTCGTAACGCTGCGTCATTAGCTTTTTAACTGCGACAAACGGCTCCGCCACCGGCTCCACGGCGAAATCCAGTTCGCTGAACACCTGGCTGGCCACACGAGCGACTTTTTCATCGGGACAGAAAAGCAAGGCTTGGTAACCCATAATGACCCCATCGTAGGTAATCCGATGGGTACCAGCAAGTTACGTGGGTAATTGAAGCTGTCGAAGGCGTCGCCAAACTCGCGGAATGTGGCTGGGTTGAGGGTAGTTGCTGCCTGCCGTCAAGGCCGCTGAAAATCGACGATGACTACGGTTTGGAAAGGCAGAACCTTTCCGTCCCGCACGTAAGGCCGATATCGCCACTGCTTCACGGCTTGCATGGCGGCGCTGGCCAGGGCGGCGTTTCCTTCAATCAGCCGCAGCCCCTCAACCTTGCCGTTCTCATCCACGACCGCCTTGAGGACCACCGTTCCTTCCGCTTCTCCCAAGTGCGCATCGACGGGATATACCGGCGGAACGCTGTGGGCCAGGCGCCTTTGGGCGCCGTGGGAGGAGAGAATGATGGCAGTGTCCTCTCCGGCCAAAGGAGGGCCGGACGAGGTCGCGTCGGTCGAGGCTGGCTTGGCTGCGGGAACGGTAGCGGAATCCGCGACCGCCGATTGTGTCTTATTCGGGCCGGGGGCCGGTTCCGGCATCGGCGCCGGGATTGGAGCCGGGGCTATCTGGGCCGAAGGTTTCGCTGGAGTTGGCGCCGGAGCCAGCGGCATGCTCTGCGGTTGCGTCGCTAGCCCGGCCAGGGCCAGCACACGATCAATCTGAGGTTGAGCGATGGCGCGAAACCCGGGCTCATACATCCAAGCGGCGTACAAACCACCGGCGGCAAGCGCAAGCATTACCAGTGCGCCGAGCGGACTGCGTCGTTTACGCTGGCCTTGCTGATACGCCGAAAAGACCGGAGCATCGGTTTCACCTTCCGGCCGGTCCAGTGAGGTTGTGTCCGCATCCGAACTTTTCCGTCGCGATTCTTTTAGTTCCATTTCTTCCAGTTCCGCCAGCACCGGATCGTCGGAAGGTATCGCTGGATTCGCGGGTTTCGACGGTATGGGAACGGTTGGAGGCGCGGTTTGACCGAAAGACGGAGCCGAAGCCGGCTTTACCGTTGGTTCCGGCAAATCCGGCAAAGGCGATGCGAAAACAGGCTCGGGCGGCGGATTCAACTTTTCAGCGGCGGGACTGGCATCGATCTCGCCCACGGTGGATTGCATCTTTGCCGGGGCCGTGGCAGTCGCGGTCGTAGTCGTAACGCTTGGCGCGGAGACCGCCGCGCTTGCAGCAACGGCTGGAACGGCGGCTGAAACAGAGCTCGGCAGGGGCTTGGGAAGGGCGGGCGGCTGCGCCGAAACGGCTGCGGCGGCCGCTACTGGCGCCCGTTCTTCGCGCGTCGGCGCGCTGGGCGTGACCGCGCTTGCGGCCTGCGCCGGAATGCTCTCGGCGGCCGGAACTTCCCTGCGCACGCGGCTGACGGCGGTGCGGATGGTGCTCCGGGCCTGGTCTTTCGCGACCGGCTTGGTCAGGATCAGTTCCGCGCCCAGGCGAAAAGCGGTGGGCAAGCCGGCGCGGCCGTCGACAATGGCGATCGGAACCGGGTAGTGACCGTTCTTTCCGCGGCGGCAAACGTCAAAGATCAGCTTGGCCGCGGGCAGATTCTCGCAATCGACCAGCACGAGGTCAAAGCTGTTCGAATTGAGCTTTTGGGCAGCGGATAATCCGTCCAGGGGACGTTCGCAACTCACTGACATTTCTTCCAAAACGCCAGTAATTGCGCTCACCGCCTGGTCGTCCGGCGACAACAGCAGAGCACGAGGCATAGCTCTTTCATGCTAGTAACCGCCGTCGCCAGCCGCAAGTTACGGGGGTAAGCAGGGTACGCCCTAGAGTTCCAAGGAAGCTCTAAGGATGCTGCCGGTTCTTGCCGACCGCCGATTCGGGCTCAGGATAGGCAATCGAATCCCGGAACGCCGACTTGTCGGCGGGCGCAAAATCGGGAAAGGGTAGATTGTGTTGTTCCCGCCATTGCCGGACCTGGCGCTCGGCCGCGCCGGTCTTTTCTTTGTCAACGCCGGAATCGCGCGACAGGTATAAAGTCTGCGACGGAAAGGCGAAACCGCTGCCCGATTCCTCAAAGATCTGCATGATGCGCAGCAACAGGTCTTCGCGGATGGCATTGAACTCGTTGGTGTCGCGTGTGAGCACGTAGCTGAACATTTCCAGGCGCAAGGCGCTGGGGTCGAAACTGGCGAAGCGTATGTACGCGCTGTCGTTTTCGACTTTCGGATGTTCGTATAACATGCGCCGGATTCCAGCCAGCAGATAGCGCAACTGGTCCGCCGAGGTCTCGCAACGGATCCCGAGCGCAGGATTGAATAGAATTTTGTCGCGGCGGGTGAAGTTTTCGATATTCATAGTCGCGAGCGCTCCATTGGGAATGGAAAGCGCGGTGCGCGCGTCGGTGCGTATGCGGGTGGAGCGCAGGCTGATGTCCTCCACGGTTCCAGAGCGGTCGCCGAAGCGGCAGTAGTCGCCAACGCGAATGACTTCATCGGCCAGAACGGAAATTCCGCCAAAAAGATTCTCCAGCGTTTTCTGGGCGGCAAAGGCGATGGCGATGCCGCCGATACCGAGTCCGGCGAGCACGGTGGTCAGGTTGAAGCCCATGATGCCGACTGCTGTCAGGATGGCGACGATCACCACCAGCGCTCCGAGCAGCCGCTCGCCCAATACCATAAGGGTCCCGGTACCGATGCGGCCCGCGCTGACAGCGTGTGCGCGCAGGCGCTGCATCGTAAGACTGGAAGCGCGCAGCAGAAACCAGAAAAAACCGATGCTGATAACAACGCCGATGATCCGCGAATAATAAAGACGTGTCAGCAGCGGCAAGCCGAAGTAGCCGGCAATGGCGCGGTGGGCCAGCGCGCTGAATGAAACCAGCAGCGGCTTCGCCAAGCGGCTGAAGGCATGAAGGTTGGGACGATGCCCGATTTTGAGCCAAAGCCGGCGCGGAATCGCCACCAGCAAGACCACCGCCCATCCGATCGCAATCGCCACGGGAATCGCGGCGAAAAGCGCCAGCCATTGCCAGAGCGGCATCCCGAGAAACACGTTTTTGACCAGGCTTTGCGGGAGCCACTTTTCGACCTGGTGGGCCGCAAGGTTGTCATACAACTCAGGGACTTTGCTGAGGGTGTCGGAAGAAAAGAGCCAGATTTTTCCGAAATTCGGATCCGCGACCCGCACCAGAACCACGGAAACATCCGCGTCGCCATTCGAAAAAATGCCGACGGTTTGCTGATCCGGTGTGCCGTACTGAGGATCGCCTTCGGGATTCGTGCTGAAACGTGGATGGCTGCCTACAAGGGCGCGGTTCATCAACGCGTTCAACTTTTCGGACAGTTCCGGGCCCTGCGATTGGCGGCGCGCAGCGCTCATTTGCAGATAGTCGGCGGCGATTTGGTAATTTCCGGACTGCGCGGCCTGCAGGAATCCAACCACAGTTCCCGACGGCGTTCCACGCCCCAGTTCATCGCCGGGCGCGGCAGATGCTCCTTGAACCGGCGATCCACCTTTCAACAAGTTGGTAACGGACTGGGTCACCGACTGGGCCACCAGTCCATGCGAAGAAATGAAAACCAGAAGTATCAGCAGCAGCAATTTTTTCATCGAGGTTCCAGTAAGCGTACGTGTGGGGACGGGCGCTCTCGCCCGCCCAAGCCGAGCGCAGCTCGGCAGTTGCAAGCAGGCACAGCGATCTCGATTTGCCATAGTTCCGGAACGATCCAAGAAAACCCGCCGCTATTTCTTCGGACGATAAATGTCGGTCGCCTGTCCGTAAAAAATTTCCGCCGCTTCCATCATCGTCTCCGAAAGCGTTGGATGCGGATGGATCGTCATGCCCACATCCGCCGCCAGCGCGCACATTTCGATGGCCAGCACGCCTTCGGCAATCAGTTCACCCGCGCCAGCACCCACTATGCCGACGCCGAGCACGCGTTCCGTCTTCGGATCGATCAGCAGTTTGGTCAGACCTTCGGGCCGGTCGAGCGTGATGGCGCGCCCTGAAGCGGCCCAGGGGAACTTGGCGACGGTGATTTCGCGTCCCTGTTCCTTGGCCTGCGTTTCCGTCAGTCCCGCCCACGCGATTTCAGGATCGGTGAAGACGACCGCGGGAATCGCGTTCGGTTCGAACGCGACCTTGTGGCCGTCTATGGCTTCCACGGCGCAGCGGCCTTCGTGCATCGCCTTGTGCGCCAGCATCGGTTCGCCGGCGACGTCGCCGATGGCGTAAATCGTGGGATCGGCAGTCTGCCGCTGCTCGTTGATTTCGATGAATCCCTTCTGGTTGACTTTGACCTTCGTCTTATCGAGGCCGGGGATCTCGGAATTCGGACGGCGCCCGACCGACATCAGCACGCGATCGAACACCTGTTCTTTTTCTTTTACATTCGGGCCGTCGAGCGTCACGCGAATGCCGGTCTTCTCATCCTTGAGCGACTTGACCGTGGTATTGAGCAGGATTGCGGAGAAGAGTCTTTCCAGGCGCTTGTGCAGCGGCAGCACCAAATCGCGGTCGGCTCCGGGCAGCAAGCCGGGCAGCATTTCGACGACGGTCACCTTGCTGCCGAGTGTGGCGTAGACCGATCCCAGTTCCAGTCCGATGTAGCCGCCGCCGATAACGAGCAGCGTTTTCGGAACGTCGGGCAGATCGAGTGCGCCGGTAGAATCCATGAGGCGCGGACTGTCGATCTTGAGGCTGGGCACAACCGTCGGACGCGAACCGGTCGCAATGATGATGCGGTCGAAGGTCAAATTCTCTTCGCCGCCCGCCGCTGTCTTCGTGATCTTCAGCGTGGTCGAATTCACAAACGCGGCTTTGCCCTGCACGAACTGCACCGAGCGCTGCTTGCACAATTGTCCCAGTCCGCCGGTCAGTTTTTTGACGACGCCCTCTTTCCATCCCCGAAGTTTGTTCAGGTCAACTTTGGGCTCGCCAAATTCGACGCCCCAGTTTTTGGCCTGCTCGGCTTCTTCCAGCAGCTTGGCCACATGCAGCAGCGCCTTCGACGGAATGCAGCCGCGATGCAGGCAGACGCCGCCGGGGTTCGCCTCCGGATCGATCAGCGTAACCGTCATTCCCAAGTCGGCAGCCAGAAATGCGGCGGCATAACCGCCGGGACCACCGCCGATTACTGCTATGCGGAGATTTGATGTGTTCGTCATTGAGTCATCAATCCTTTGACGTGCCTAAGACAATCAATTTAGTGGTGTGCAAAATCAAACCACATCGCGATTAGCCAAATCATAGCTGCCATGACCAAGAAGTAACTGTCTCGCCACTTCTTTATGCGTAATATCCAAATCAGATTTAGTAATCCAAAGCAGATAAGAATCGGCCAAGTACGAACAGCCCATACGAATGGTTCCCCGGTTACGGAGTGAACTCCTTGCGCAAGCTCTTCTCGTATGGCCCAACTAGCCATTGACGCAAATAGGTAAATAGTCGCTCCTATCACATTTGTGATGAACAGCGCCAAACTCAGTCGGTGACCTGAAATATACTGTTTCATTTCTACTAAGAGTTAACGCCAAAGCCTCGGTCCAAATCCACGCTTTTGGTTGATCTTCTTGTTCAGGTTTCCTCGGTATTCTCGGCGTCTCGGCGGTAAAAACCCCTATCCCTGCACTGAAAGCAAAAACGGCTGCTCAAACGCTTCCGCGATCCAGCGTAAAAAGCGCGCGGCGTCGGCGCCATCGATCAACCGGTGATCGTATGAAAGGGAGAGCGGAAGAATCAAGCGCGGCTCGAACTTGTCGTTTACCCACACCGGCTCCATGCGCGAACGCGACAGTCCGAGGATCGCGACTTCAGGATGATTCACGATGGGAGAAAATCCCGTGCCGCCAATCCCGCCCAAATTTGTGATGGTGAAAGTCCCGCCTTCCATCTCCTCGGGAGTGAGCTTGCGCTCCCGAGCTTTTTTGGACAGCTGCGTCATCTCCGCCGCCAGTTCGACGATATTCTTCTTGTCCACATCGCGAATCACCGGCACGAGCAGCCCGCGGTCCGTGTCCACCGCGACGCCGATGTTGACGTACTGCTTGTAGATGATTTCTTCCTTCGCCATATCGACCGAGGCATTGAATTGGGGAAACACTTTCAGCGCCGCCGCACAAACTTTCAGCGCAATCGCCGTCACTGTCATCTTGCCGCCCGCTTCTTGCGCGCGCGGCGCAAAACGGGCGCGCAACTGTTCGAGTTCGGTGATGTCGGCACGGTCTTGTTGGGTCACGTGCGGAATCGTGTTCCACGCCTCGCGCAAGTGCTCGGCGGTCTTGCGCCGGATCCCGCGCATGGAAACCCGCTCCGTCTTGCCCCATTTTGCGAAGTCGGGGAGTTCGGGCTCAACAAAACTTGCGCGTGGAGTTTGTGCCGCAGCGGCAGCCGCTATCAGTGCATTCTTGGCATTCTGTTTCACGTCGTCTTCGCTGATGCGCCCGCCCGGTCCGCTGCCCTGCACGCCGTGAATGTCCACTCCAATTTCACGCGCCAAGCGGCGCACATGCGGAGCCGCCGGCGCGGGATCTTTACTGGTGCCGGCCACCTTGCCTAACTGCACGGGCATGGTGAATACCTGCGCCGCGGCTTTTGGCTGGTCGGGCGGCAGCGCCTGTTCTTCCGTCTTGCCCTCGGCGCGCATGGCCAATTGGAATGCGAGCTGCGCCGCCTGCTGTCCGGACATGTGTTCGACAGGCTCGTGTTTGCGTTCGGGCACTTTCGGAGCGGACGCGCCGCCGTCCAGAATAAAGATGACTTCACCGACCTTGACGCGCTGACCCTCTTTGACCTTGATCTCGCGCACGACGCCGCCGATCGAAGAAGGAACTTCGACCACGGCCTTGTCGGTCTCGAGTTCCATGACGGGCTGGCCCGCGGCAACGCTGTCGCCGGGTTTGATCATCAAGCGGACCAGGTCGCCGCTCTCGATATTCTCGCCCAGTTCGGGCAGCTTAAATTCTGTTGGCATGCGTTCCTTGTCCCTCGCGCTTGTCTAAAATACCAAACTAGCTGGTGGCCGGATTGCGTTTTTCGGAATCGATGCCAAGATCGCGGATTGCCTTCTCCAGCAACTTCGCGCTGACACCTTCCTTCTCGCCCGCCAGCGCGTGCAGCGTGGCGAGCACGATGTGCTTGGCGTCCACCTCAAAAAAATCTCGCAGCGACGCGCGATTTTCGCTGCGCCCGAATCCATCCGTGCCGAGCGCTACGAGCTTGCCCGGAACCCACTGGGCAATACTTTCCGGCAAAACTTTCATGTAATCCGATGCTGCGATCAACGGGCCTGGCGCGCCCTTCAGGGCTTGAGCGACATACGGCACTTTGGCTTTCTCCGTGGGATGAAGCATGTTCCAGCGCGCGCAGTCGTTGGCCTCGCGATAGAGTTCTTTGTAACTGGTCACGCTCCAAACGTCCGCCGCAACACCATAATCTTTTTCCAGGATCGCCTGCGCCTTGAGCACCTCAAACATGATGGTCCCGCTGCCCAGCAATTGCGCGCGCAACTTCGCATCCTTCTTCTTGGACGCCCGGTAGCGATACAGGCCTTTGAGAATGCCCTCGCGAATACCCGGACCGCTGGGCATCTCCGGCATCGGCAGCGGTTCGTTGGTGACCGTCAAATAATAGAAGATGGATTCGCCATCGACGTACATGCGCTTGATGCCATCTTGAATGATGATCGCGATTTCATACGCGAAGGCCGGATCGTAAGCCAGCAGGTTCGGCACCGAAAGCGCCAGCACGTGGCTGTGCCCATCCTGATGCTGCAATCCTTCGCCCGCCAGCGTCGTTCTTCCGGCCGTGCCTCCGACGAGGAATCCGCGGCATCGCATGTCGGCCGCGGCCCAGATCAAATCGCCGATGCGCTGGAAGCCGAACATCGAGTAATAAATAAAAAATGGAATCGTGTTGATGCCGTGATTGGCATACGCGGTCCCGGCGGCGATGAACGAGCACATCGATCCCGCCTCGGTGATTCCCTCTTCCAAAATCTGCCCGTTCTTCGCCTCCTTGTAATAAAGGAGCATGTCCATATCGACCGGCTCATAGAGCTGGCCGACGCTTGAATAGATTCCGACCTGGCGGAAGAGCGCCTCCATGCCGAACGTTCGGGCCTCATCGGGGACCACGGGCACAACGAAGCGGCCCACTTCCGGGTCGCGCAAGAGCTTCGCGAGAATGCGCACGAAGACCATGGTCGTCGAAACTTCGCGGCCCTCAGTGCCCTTGTGAAATTCTTCGAAAAGCGAATCGGATACCGGTTTCAGCGGCGTCGAACGCACTTTCCGTACCGGCATGTAGCCGCCCAGCTGCTGGCGGCGTTCCTGCATGTATTTGATTTCCGCGCTATCGTCAGCGGGACGATAGAAGGGCGCATCGTGCAGTTCGCCATCCGCCACCGGGATGCCGAAGCGCGAGCGGAAGATTTGCAACTCATCGTCATTCAGCTTTTTCTGCTGGTGCGTGATGTTCTTGCCCTCGCCGGCTTCGCCGAGTCCGTAGCCCTTGATGGTCTTGGCGAGAATGATCGTCGGAGATCCGGTGTGATCGACCGCCGCCTTATACGCGGCGTGCACTTTGATCGGATCGTGACCGCCCAGCCGCATGCGGGCGAGTTGCTCGTCCGAAAGATGCTCGACCATTTTCAGCAGCCGGGGATCGGTGCCGAAAAAATTCTGGCGAAAATACGCGCCGCTCTCGACGAAATATTTCTGATATTGTCCGTCGGTGATCTCGCCCATGCGCTTGACGAGCAGACCATCGCGATCCGATTGAATGATCGGGTCCCAATCGCCGCCCCAGATCAGCTTGATAACGTTCCAACCCGCGCCGCGGAAAATCGCTTCCAGTTCCTGAATGATCTTGCCGTTTCCCCGCACCGGCCCGTCAAGGCGTTGCAAATTGCAATTGACGACGAAGATCAGATTGTCGAGCCGTTCGCGCGAAGCCAGCGTGATCGAGCCCAGCGACTCGGGCTCGTCCATTTCGCCATCGCCCATGAAGGCCCAGACCTTGCCACCGGTTGAGGTTTTCAAGCCGCGATTTTCCAGATACTTGATGAAGCGCGCGTGATAGATGGCCTGGATCGGGCCGAGTCCCATCGACACGGTGGGAAATTCCCAGAAGTTGGGCATGAGCCAGGGATGTGGATACGACGAGAGTCCGCCGCCGGGTTTCAACTCGCGCCGGAAGTTTTCCAATTTCTCTTTGGGGATGCGGCCTTCGAGATAGGCACGGGCGTAGATTCCGGGCGCGGCGTGCCCCTGAAAATAGACAACGTCGCGGTCGCCAGATTCCGTTGACGCGTGAAAAAAATGATTGAATGCTACTTCATAGAGCGTGGCCGCAGACGCAAACGTGGAAATATGTCCGCCGATGCCTTCCTGAATCTTGTTGGCGCGGACGACCATGGCCATGGCGTTCCAGCGCACTAAGCTTTTGATGCGGCGCTCCATTTCCTGACTGCCGGGAAACGGCGGCTGTTGCCGCGAAGGGATCGTATTTTGGTAGGGAGTCGTCGCCGAGAACGGCAGGTTGATGCCAGCCTCGCGCCGCGCATGCAGCGCCAGTTGTTGCAGCAGGCGTCCGACCCGCTCCGGCCCGCCATGCGACAGTACATAGTCGAGCGAGTCCAGCCACTCCCGCGTTTCCAGGACTTCGATTCCGTCGGTCTTCGTCAGTATTGGTTGCCTCTCAGCCACTGTGCCCCCACAGGTACAAGATGCGATGATCCATCATATTCAATTGGGAAGAATTTTGCCTGGGGGAAAACGTCGTTGGTCAATGGTCGTTGGTCGTTGGCCGTTGGCCAAAGCTTCCACGAACAACTGTATTTGCGAACGACCAACGACTATCGACCGTCCCCCTTCACGACACCCCGGAATCTCCGCCCGTATGCACGATGGGTAGATGAAGATGGCCCATACGCCGGATCACCGGAACCAAAATAAGGTAGAGCACGACGATTCCCAGAGGGCCCACCAGCAGCCAGGCGGTCGCCGCCCGCAGCGCACTTATCCAGAGCACACTCACGGAATGGAAAAAACCGGCGTGCGCCAGCGCGAACATTTGTTGGACGGTCATCGTCAGTGGCGGCGCTCCGAATAAGCGCTCGCCGGCTCGAGTAAACGGAATTAATAGCGCGAGCCAGAGCGGGTAAACGAGAAGGTTCACCAGCTGAACGGCGGCCAGATTGAGCCGGAAAATCAGGGCCGCGATCAGGCATAGCAAGGACGGCGTCCCCAGCACCGGAAACACGCCGAGCATGATCCCGAAGGCCAGACTCAGCGCGATCTTTTCCGGCGTGATGCCCTGGGTGAGCAACTGCCGGATGGGACGGATCAGCCGTTTTTGCAGGAATTCCTTCATAAGGTCGTTGGTCGTTAGCCGTTGGTCGTTAGTCGTTCGCGAAAGGATCGCCGCACGGCGAATGCCGAACGACAAACGACTATCGCCCAACGACAGCTCCTATTCTAGCGTGACTGCTTTTACCAGATTGCGGGGGCGGTCCACGTCGAGGCCGCGCTTGGCGGCGACATAATAGGCGAATAACTGCAGGGGGACGATCTCCAGAATCGGCGACAGAAGTTCCGGCGCTGCGGGAACAAAGATGGTGTGGTCCGCTAACTTCGGAATGGTGGCGTCACCTTCGGTTGCCAGCGCAATCACCGTCGCTCCTTGCTTCTTGAAGCCTTCCATGTTGCTGACGGTCTGTTCGTAGCGCGCCACGGAGTCCGCATCGTTCGGGTCGCGGGTTGCGATCATGACCAGCGGCAAGCGGAAATCGATCATCGCATTGGGCCCGTGCTTGGCTTCTCCGGTGGGATAGCCTTCGGCATGAATGTAGGAAACTTCTTTCAGCTTGAGAGCTCCATCCATCGCGATTGGGTAGTGGATGGCGCGGCCGAGGAACATGAAATCGTCCAGACGATAGTAAAGCTCGGCCAACTCCTCCACTCGATCGACGGCCGACAGCATCGCTTCCGTCTTTTCGGGCAAAGCAAGAAGTTCGCCGATGTACTGCCGCGCCAGCGTCTTCGAAACCTTCTCCTTGATTTCGCCTAGATAGAGGGCGAACAAAAACAAACACGCCATCTGGGCGGTGAACGCCTTGGTCGAGGCGATACTGATCTCCGGCCCGGCGTGGGTGTAGATGAAACCGTCGGCTTCGAGCGCGATAGTCGAGCCTTCGACATTCGAAATGGCGATAGTCCGCGACCCCTTCTCGCGGGCTTCGCGCTGCGATGCGGTGGTGTCGGCGGTTTCTCCCGACTGCGTGATAAAGATGCTGAGTTCGCCCCGCCCAATCATCGGGTTGCGATATTCGAATTCGCTCGCGTAATCCACATCGACCGGCACATGGGCCAGTTCCTGCATCATGTACTGGCCCGTCATCCCAGCATGACGGCTGGTCCCCGAAGCCACGATGTTGATCCGCCGCAGCGCATGCAATTCCTCGCGCGAGATGCGGATCTCATCGAGCTGGACCCGTCCCTCGGCCACCGAGACGCGAGGCACGATCGTCCGCCGCAAGGCCTCAGGCTGCTCAAAAATCTCTCGAATCAGATGATGTGGAAACTTGCGTGCCTCAGCCATTACTCTTTGTCCCCTTGACCCGCGCACTCTTATCAACCGTAGTTCTCAGTTCTCGGTTCTCAGTTTAAACATAAGTATGCAGAAGAATGATCTGAACACAGACTCCCGTCGTCGATTCTTCTGAGAACTGAGAACCGGGAACTGAGAACTATCACCTCAAGCATTCCACGCCGCCAGCGAACGTTCGCAGCACTTCGCCTTCCGCGTTCAGCACCACGAAGTCCGCGTCGGCTCCCGCCGCCAGCACGCCTTTACTTTCTATCCGCGCTACCCGCGCCGGATTCCGGCTGGCCGTTGCCACTGCTTGCGGCCAATCCCATTCCGCAAAACGCGCCAGATTGCGCACCGCGCGATCCATGGTCAAGACGCTTCCCGCCAGCCTGCCGTCCGCCATGCACTTGCCTTCGCGAACCTCCACTTCGAAAGATCCCAGGCGATAGCGGCCTTCCGGCATGCCGGTTGCGGACGTGCCATCGGTGATGAGCACGGTTTGCTCGGGGCCTTTGGCGCAGGCCACCAGTTTCACGATTGCCGGATCGAGATGAATGCCGTCGGCGATCATGTCCGCGCTCACCCGGCGGTCCGTGAGCACCGCGCCCAAAATGCCGGGATTGCGATGATCCAAACTGTTATGGCTCAGCGGACGCATGGCATTGAACGTGTGGGTGGCGTGCCGCGCTCCCGTCGCGATTCCGCGCTCGGCCTCCTCAAAATCGGCGTCGGAATGTCCCAGGCTCACCAAAACACCGCGCCGCGCCGCCTCGGCAATGACTGCGGGGGCGCCCTCCAACTCGGGCGCAATCGTCATCATGCGAATCCGTCCTCGTGACGCCTCCCACAGCCGGTCGAACGTGGCCAGTGTTGGAGCCAGCAGATCTTCTGGGGGATGCACCCCGCGCCGCGCATGACTGAGAAACGGTCCCTCAAGATGGATGCCGAGGGGGACGGCCCGCCGGGTGCCGTTCCCATGCGTTCGTTCCCGCTCGAGCTGGCGCGTTTCGATCGCATCCGCCAAGCGTTCAAGGCCACGCAAGGTCGCGTCCATCGGAGCGGTGACGGTGGTCGGAAAATAACTCGTGACCCCATGCCGCGCCAGCAGTTGTTCGATCGCGGGCAGCGCCTCGGCGCTATCGCTCATGACGTCATACCCGGCGCTGCCGTGAATGTGAAGATCGATGTAGCCGGGAGCAATCACGCCCTCGCCGAAGTCAACCGTAGAAACTCCGGCGGGAACCGGTCGCTCGGTCCTGGGGAAAATTTCGAGGACGCGTCCCTGCTCCACGAGCACCACAGGATGCTCGACCGCGTCCGTCGGAGTCAACAGCCTTTCAGCAGTAAATGCCAGCATAGAAAAGTTCTAGTGCAGCGATGAAATACGACAGATACTCAAATTGTAGCAGCCCCACTGCGCGAAAACTTTGGAGGCTTGCTCTCAATCGCCAGGCAGCGGAATGCTATACTGTCTGAGTTCGAGTCGCCGCGTCGTTCTCGTAGCGGCCGTCATGAATTGTCAGACTCAGTAGTCAGTCGGGGAGTGGCTCAGCCTGGTAGAGCACCTGGTTCGGGACCAGGGGGTCGGAGGTTCAAATCCTCTCTCCCCGACCAATCTTCACCATCGATTTCCCGCTACTTGCCGGGACCAGCCGGCTTCAGGACTGCCGCGTTCCGCTCGTCCGAGGCGATCTGGCGGTAGAATTTTTTCAGCTCGTCCATTTTGCCAAGGGGAACGCTCAGCTCCTTGATTTCCATGCTGCGCGTATAGTGCAAGGCGTTCCCGCTTGCTTCGGTCTTGCTGTGATAGCTGCCAAAGCTGTAGTCCGCATCCACTGGCGCCGGTAACTCGTCCACTTCATAGCCGGGAGGCAGCGCGATGTCGAAGCTGTCGGTGTCGCGAACCGGCCCTTCGAATTCAATGGGGAACTTTCGCGGCTCCTTCGTCTCCAGCACATTCCACGACTTGCTTCCCAGTACCCGCGGGCGCACCAGCAGCAGATTCCCCGCATTCCTTGCGTAGTTGCCTGACTCGAAAGAATAGTTGAAGCCGAACGGCCGATCCGTATGATCGGAGTTCACCACGGTTGCCCGCACAATTCGAAAGTTGGAAAGCGATCCCGCCAGAAGGTCTTCGATGGGTTTGATGCGATCCGCGTCCTTCGTCACCGTGCGCAATCGCCTGCGTTCCAGTGCAGCTCGATCGCCAAGCCTCACTTCCTGGACATCACCCTTCAACATTCCCGTGGCGTCGAGGGTCAGCTTGCCGACGCGCTGGATGCTGTTCATCGCCGACGGCTGTTGCGGCAACTCCACTAGTTCGCCGCCTCCCGGCGTCACAAGCAAGCCGTAATTCGCTTGCAGGTATCCTCCAATTTGGCCGAAGGGTATCGTCACATCGTAGGTCGGGTCGAAAAACAGCACTCTTCCCAGCTTGGGGTGCTGAATCACGGCAATCAGCGACGGGTCGTTCACATCATCTGGCAACTTGATGGCTAGGATCACGTGATTAAACGCATTGTGGGCCGGCGTGTCGCGGGCAACCGAGCCCCGCTCTGTGTTGATGATCACCTGATAGGAGTCCACGCCAATCTCGCGCAGCATGGTGCGCATCAGCGTTGCTTTGTCCTTGCAATCGCCGTAGTGGTGCGAGAAAACATCCGGCGCGGCGTGGGGTTGCCAGCCACCGATACCCAGCGAGATCGCTACATAGCGAATGTCGTGCTGCACAAACAGAGCGATGGCTTGCATCTTGGCTAGAGTTGTAGACTTCCCCAAAATCAATGCGTTAACCTCTTGCGTGATTGGTTCGGACGCCTCCATTCGCGTGCTAATCAGATTTTGGTACCAAATCCCCATGCCTTCCCAGCTCGCGAATTCATTCTTCCGCAACGTTCCACCTGCTGGAAAGAATGACACGATCATTTGCCCTGCCAATCCCTGCCACGGCGGCATCTCCGGCTCCGGCCTGATCCCTCTCACGTCGCTGACCATCCATCGCGACAAATTGCCGCCCCCTTCGGCCGGCTTCACCTCCGGATAGGACATCCACGAAGCCTTGTACTCCCAACCGGGTGGCAGTTGCAGCGAGTAATGGCTCTCAAGCACCGGATCGGTTCCCTGGAAATCCCAAATGTCCTGCAGCCAGAAGGGTCGCTCCTCCACCTCATACTCGTAGCCCACGATATTTCCCACGTCAGGCGCCGGGATGCGTAGAACTCTGTATCTTAGGTCGTCGATCAACTCACCGCCTTCGGCCGGCGCTGCAACATCGATCGCGTCCCTCCCCGTGACCTCGTAATCTTTGCCTTTCGCCGGAATGCACCAGCCATACAGACCCTTGATTTTTCTTTCGGGATTGAAATACACCTCGATCGTGCCGCGCTCGCGCCCTTCCGGCCGCAGAATCTTGTAGGCCTTGCGCACCTGCGTCCTGATCTTATCCACCGACAATACGGTCACGTTGGTTTCGGAATACAGCAACACCGCGTCCGTCTTTTCATCAAGGGAAGGCAGCGTGACTCCGACCAAGGCATGCATCCAAGGCGGAGCATTCTCACCGACCGCGGCGCGCGGCACCATGCACACGACACAAATGACCATCCAGAAAAAAAACAGCGGCGCTCGCAACCTAGTTACCGGCATGGATTTCTCCTCGCTGCAGAACGATTTGCAGCCCATCGTTGTTCCTTATCGCCTGGAAGAAATTCCTTAGGTCCGGGTAGGCCTGCTGCTGCAGCAACAAAATGTTGTTGGTTAACTTTCTCGTTAGCCGCAGTGTTTCGGCGTTCTTTTCCACTTTTAAGTCGTAGACGATGATACGCCCATCCTCCTTCTGCTCTGTTGGTACACTGCTCGCTGCCCACCCCGGAGGAAGCTCAATGGTGACGTCATCCGCCTTCTCGTTGGGATACGCAAAATAGATGGGATGGACCCGGCTGGCGTGTTCAAAAAGCCCTTTCTCCCCGGCGGTGAAAATGGCGGCGGGAATCATCACCCTTCTGCCGGCATTCGACGCCCAGCCCGGAATCTTCACGCTAAATTCCGCTACCAGCGGCGCTTCAGAACTGGTCCAGTCCGGCTTGTTGGTCAGTTCCGCCTCCGCCGCTGCTCCAATCGGTGACGTGACCCGTTCCTCCAGATACTTCTTGCGCGCCACTTCGTCGGCGTGTCGCTCTGCCAGCCGGTGGTACATGGCTTCCAGTCCGGTGTAGGTGACGGTCAGCGTCCCCTCCAGATCGCCGCCGTCGGAGAGCGTCAGTTTGCCCACGCGCTCGATCCGCGACAACGATGCGTCCGGAAGTGTGGTCGTGATCCAGGTTCCGCCCTCTTTATCCAGCCGCAGGCCCGTGACACCCGTTTCAGCCCATTCCAGCAGCCCATACGGCGTGAACGCTCCTCCTGGATCAAAGTAGAGATCCTTCCCATTCAGCTTCACAAGCACAACATTGGAGTTCAGTTTCCTACTTTGCATCGTAGCTGGCTTGAAGAAATATTGCGCACGACTCGAAACCCAGCATCCATAAGCTTCAAAGCCAGCGGCTCGCGCGAGGCCCAGGAACAGCCAGGTCAACTGCACGCCATTCCCATAGCCTTGCTTCCAAAGTTCTTCCACGTTTTCCGGCGGCTTTTCTTTTGCCCGCTTCTCCTCCTGCTCGGTTTTTTCCAGTTCGTAAGACGTGTTCCGGATCTGCTGCACCCGGTCATAGATCTTTCGCAGTTTCACTTCCTGCGAATCGTTCGGCGAAACTATTTGCGCCACCGCCTGCTCCATTGCCTTGCGCTTGCCAACGAAGCTTTCCAACTCTCCGTTCCGCTTCTTCCCAACCTTCTTCCAGTAACTGGTCTGGTCTTTCTCGGGAAAACCCTCCTCATAGATAAAATCCACGCGCGACATCAACTCATCCGCGGGAGGCATGTAGTCTTCCGTCTGGAACGCCGGTATATTGTTGGCCTCCATCCGTACGATGTGGTCGGGCGCCTCTTTCGGAGGAGCGGCACCAGTAGGCAGAGTGTTCCAACCCCAGCTCAGGGTATACACCTGGTACGTGCCGATGTAGGGCTTTAGCGAAAATTGCGCTTTCTTGGTGAACAACTCATTGCTCAGAATCCAATTGGAGTCGAAGAGCATGTTCTCACCCAAATCAATCGTGTAGGAGTACTCGATGATGCCCCCAACCTGCACGTCTGGGAGCGTAAAGGTCTTGGCCAGATACCTTACGCCCCGGCCCTTGACCAGATTCTTTTCGAAAACTTTACCATCGAAATTTACGATCGAGCCGTCCGGCTTGATCGTCCTTGCCTTCACGGCCGCAACGTCCTGGTTCTGTTTGTCGAATGGAATCTCGACATCGGCATACTTACGTCCTTCTTCGGTCAGGATCTTGATCCGAAAGTATTCATCCTCGTGGGAAGTGTGGCCATTGTCGTCCCGGTCCACCTGCCGGTACAAAATAATTGCGGGCGCTCCCGGCGCCAGAGGCTCGCTCGTCATCTTGAGCTCATCTTGCGAAACCGGCTGGAAGCCAACGCCCGCCTTCGCCGTCTGCGCTGCCAACATACAGACTGCAAACCCGATCACCACCCACTTGCCCATGCGGAATATCGCCATCGTCATCTCTCCCAGGGTAAATACAGATTTAATAATAAGGTTGTCGAAAAACAGGATACGTTGCAGGGAAGAAGCACGCGCTGCAAGGGGACATCGAGCGATCTCAGTGGCGACGGCATTTCCGCCTCCTCCGAACGCCGGGCCCCCTCAAGCCGGAATCCGGTGCGTGAAGTGAACGCTTGAGTGTAAATGGAAGCTGCCATTTGTCAAGGACGGAAATTACAGGTGCACGAGCGAATAGTCCGGAGAAAAAGTCTACAGCCGACTCACAGCCCCTGCAGGGGAGGCGGGGTTCGGGCGACTTACGGTATCCGTCAGGCGATGCCCTGATGCGAACCGATGGCGCAAGGCTGTCGGCTCATAGCTGACGACTGATGGCTGACGGCTAAGTTTTACAGCTCGTACTTCTTCATCAGGTGGCGGAAGGAGCGGTAGGAGATGCCGAGGACGTCGGCCGCGCGGACCTGCACGCCGTTGGTTTGCGCCAGCGCCGACTGCAAGAGCGAACGTTCGATCTGCGCCACATAGTTTTCCATGTTGACGCCCTCGGGCAGAATCGAGCCGGCGGCCACGGCGCCGATCGCGCCTTCCGCGCCCGCGGCCACGGCGCGGGCTTTCGGACGCTCTGCCGGCAACTCGACGCGCAGTTCGCTCGTGCTTTCGAGCGCCACCGCCCGTTCGATCGTGTTTTCCAACTGGCGCACGTTGCCCGGCCAGTCGTACCCGGTCAGTTTTTCGAGCGACGCCGCGCTAACGCTGTGAATGCTCTTCCCCGCCCCGGGCGCATATTTTTTCAGGAAGTGGTTGGCCAGAAGCGGCACATCTTCGCGGCGCTCGCGCAAGCCCGGCACGCGAATGGGAATGACGTTGAGACGGTAGTAGAGGTCTTCGCGAAATGTGCCCTCGGTGACCTGGCGGTCGAGATCGCGGTTGGTGGCGGCGATGACCCGCACATCCACCGGAATTTCGCTGGTGCCGCCCACCGGACGCACCGTGCGCTCCTGCAAGACGCGCAGCAGTTTGACTTGCATGGGCATGGTCATATCGCCGATTTCGTCGAGAAAAATCGTGCCCTGGTCGGCGACTTCGAACAGCCCGCGGCGGTTCTGGTTCGCTCCCGTAAAGGCGCCCTTGACGTAGCCGAAAAGCTCGCTTTCCAGCAGCGTTTCCGGGAACGCGCCGCAGTTGACCGAGACAAAAGCTTCGGCGGCCCGCGGCGAACATGTGTGCACGGCGCGGGCGACGAGTTCTTTTCCCGTCCCGCTTTCGCCGTAAACCAGAATCGTGCTGCTGGTGGTGGCCACGGTGCGGATGGTGTGCTTCAGCTTTTCGATCGCGGGACTGACGCCGACGATGTTGTCGAGCGAGTTGCGCGTGCCCGCGTCGCGGCGAAGAGCAAAATTCTGGCGGCTCAGTGAAACTCTGGTGAGTGAGCGCGCGATGGCAAGTTTGACCTCATCAACCAGGCCCGGACTCTTGCGGATGTAATCGGTCGCGCCGCCCGCCTTGACCGCCTGCACGGCAGCTTCGTAGTCGTCGACCGCAGTCATTAGAATCACCGCGGAATCGGGCGAGATCTGGTGAGCGTGGCGCAGCACTTCGACGCCATCGACGTTCGGCATCTTGATGTCGGTGACAATCACGTCGAAAAGTGCGCTGTCGATCTTCCGTCTGGCCGCTTCGCCCGAGGTGACGGTTTCGACCTTGTGGCCATCGCGGCGCAGGGCAATGTCGAGCAGTTCGCAGATGGAGCGTTCGTCGTCGCAGACGAGAATGTTACCCACGCGCTCCTCCTTCTGCGGCCGCCAGCGCCGCGCCGGTGGACGCCGATGCGGCGGAACTTCCGCGAGCGCCCGCCTCGGGCGCATAGTCGCTTTCCTGTTCCATGCGCCGCAGCCGCACCACGAAACTGGTGCCCTTGCCCGCTTCCGAACGCGCCCACACCTTGCCTTCATGCGCCTGGACAATCTGGTAGACGATGGCCAGGCCGAGGCCGGTCCCGCCTTCGAAGCTGGACTGGAAGGGCTCAAACATCTTTTCCGCCTGCGCCGGGTTGATGCCCGGGCCGGTGTCGGTAAAACTGATCTCCCAGTCAGGGCCGCGCTCGGTGAGGGCCACGGTGAGCGTACCTCCTCGACCCGTCGTCTTGATGGCGCGCACCGCGTTTTCCGAGAAGTTCCAGAACACCTGTTTGAGTTTGTCGCCGTCGGCCAACACCCAGGCTTCGGACTTGGGAAAGTTGCGTTCGAGCTTGATGGCCGTGCTCTCGGCGGTAAAGCGGTGCTCGAGCAACGTGAGAGTGTCCTCGAGCAAAGGAACCAGATTCACGCGCTCAAAGCGATATTGCTTGTTTCGGGAGTAGGCGAGAAAGTCGGTGATGATGTTGTTGAGGCGATCGGACTCGCGAATCACAATCTGCAAGAGGTGCCGCTCTTCGGAGGTCAACGTAGGCGCGTCCGACAGCATGCTGACCGAACCGGCGATCGAGGTCAGGGGATTGCGGATTTCGTGGGCGATGGCAGCGGCCATACGGCCCACGGCGGCGAGGCGGTCCTGCATGCGCACCTCGCGTTCCAGGCGGCGGATCTCCGTGAGATCGTCAAAGGAATAGACCAGCCCCAGTTCGCCGCGCTCGCTCAGGTTGAGCGCGGAAACCAGCACGCGAAAGGTTTTGCGGAATCCGTTACCGGCGATGTAGCGGACTTCGGCATCGCCGCGGGACACCCCGAGGTGGGGCAAAGGGTCCTGAAAAAGTCTAGCCACGGAACGGCCGCGCAACTCGGGCTCGGAGATCCCGAGCAACTGCTGGGCCGCCCGATTGACCAGCGTGATGCATCCGTCGAGTCCGGTGGCGATGACGCCGCCGCTCATGGACTGCACGATACTCTCGTGGAGCGCCTGCAGATTTTCGAGCGCGCCGCTGGTGTCCTTCAGTTGCACATCCGCCTGGCGGAGCTTGCTAACCAGCAGGCCGGCCAGATAGGCGATGGCGAAGTAGGCAAAGAGGTTGACGAAGATCACCACCTGCAGCGCCGTCAGCTTGGGATGGGAGCTGGCATACGAAGGAATGACCATGTAGTAGTCAAGTTCGAGGATGGCGCCGAACAGGATGAACGCCAGCGCCGCGCTCAGATAGGCCCAGGCGCGCGGCAGGAGCATGCAAGCGACCACGATAACGAGCGGGTAAAGGAAATTCAGCAAGCTATCGATGCCGCCGGTCACATGGACGACCAGCGTGACCATGGCCAGATCGGAAAGCACCTGGAGAATGGCCTGCAAGCGGTGTTCGCTCCAGACGGAAACCAGAAAAAGGAAGAACAGCGAGAGCACGAACCACAGCACCATCCCGGTGAGAAACGGCAAGAGGGGCAGCGGGTTAGGACTGAGGCGGATGACCGCCAGTTCGATGGCGAGCAGGACCAGCAGGATCAAGATGCGAACCTTGACCAGCCAGGTCAGCCAGTTCCGCTCATCGGAGATGGAGTGCATGGATTAGCCGTCAGCCTTCAGCTTTCAGCCGTCAGTCATTCGTTCGTCACTCGCCGTTGGCCGATGAGATTCAGGCTTAACGACGGCTGACGGCTGATGGCTGACGGCTGTCTTTCCTATCCCGCCAGCTTTGCGATCATCGAGAACAAAGGCATGTACAGAGAAATGACGATGCCGCCGATGCTGATGCCGAGCATACCGATGATGATCGGCTCCAACATGGCCAGCATGTCTCGGGTGGCGGCATCGACTTCGTCCTCGTAAAAATCTGCGATCTTCTGCAACATGGAGTCCATGGCGCCGGTGGCTTCGCCCACGCCGATCATCTGGGTCACCATGTTGGGGAATACACCGCATTCGCGCAGCGGGTCGACGATGGTGCGGCCTTCTTCGATGGCCTTGCGCACCTTCATCAGCGCTTCTTCCAGCACGGCGTTACCCGAGGTGCGGGCGGTGATGGCCAAGCCTTCGAGAATGGGAACGCCAGAGGTAATGAGTGTGCCCAGGGTCCGGGTAAAGCGGGCGACGGCAATCTTGCGCAGCAGCAGGCCCAGGACCGGCATCTTGAGCAACATGGCGTCGAAGTAATATTTTCCGCGCGGGTGCTTACGGACCTGGCGGATCGCGAAGACGGTGCCGACGCCCATTCCGATCATGACCCACCAGAAATGACCGATGAAATCGCTGAGGCCGATGACGATTTTGGTCGGCAGCGGCAGCGCGACTCCCAAGCCGACAAACATGTTGGCGAAGATCGGCACGACAAACTTCAGCAACGCGCCCACAATCACCGCCGCTAGGGAGACGACGGCCACCGGGTAGATCAACGCTGACTTGACCGCCGAGCGCAGCTTGACTGCCTTTTCCACGTAGATGGCCAGGCGCTGGAGGATGATGTCGAGAATACCGCCGGTCTCGCCCGCTTCGACCATGTTGGTCGTCAGATCGTCAAAGATGACCGGGTACTGGCGCATGGCGTTGGCCAGCGTGGCGCCGCCTTCGACCGTGGTCCGGACCCCGAGCAGCGTTTTCTGAAAGCTGGGATTCTCCTGGTTGGCGCCGAGGATTTCCAGGCACTGCACCAGCGGCAGGCCGGCGTCAATCATGACCGAGAACTGGCGGAAAAACACGGCCACTTCCTTGACCGAGACCTTGCCAGTGCCAAACGTGGGCATGGAAAACTCCTTGCCCTTCTCCCGGATGGAGCCCGGCGTAATGCGCTCCCTCCGAAGCTGCGCAGCCAGTCCGTCCTTGGTGGAAGCTACGCGCTCGCCCTGAACTTTCTCGCCCGAAGCGGTCTTTCCTGAAAACGTAAAAACTGGCATGGTGCTTTCTCCTTGTCCTTGATCCTTACTCTCTATCCTTAATCCTTAGTTTCGCAGGCGTGGGCCGCCGATCCTCTGAACTGCCCGCGCCTTCTTCGTTTTTCTCTTCCCTTGTCTCCCTGCCAGTCTGCTTGCTGCGCTGGCAGCCCGGTATACTACCGGGTATTTCTCGATGTCACCGCTTCATGGGGGCGGCGCCCTTGGCCATCGGAGCCGCGCCGCCCCGATTCACAAACGTGGGGCCGCGCGAAATCATTTCCTGCAATTCGTCTTGATTGCTGGAGCGCGACAGCGCCATTTCCAGCGTGATCTGTTTCTGGAAATACGCGTTGGCGAGCGACTGATTGAACGTCTGCATGCCGTACTTTTCCTGGCCGGACTGCATGGACGAATAGATCTGGTGGATCTTGTCTTCGCGGATCAGGTTGCGCACGGCCGCATTGGGCACCAGAATCTCCATGCACATGGCGCGTCCCTTGTTGTCGCCGCGGGGCAGCAGGCTTTGACACAGGATGCCTTCGAGCACCAGCGAAAGCTGGGCGCGGATCTGCGACTGTTGGTGCGACGGGAACACGTCAATGATGCGGTTGATGGTGGAGGATGCCGAATTGGTGTGCAACGTGGCGAAGGTGAGGTGGCCGGTTTCCGCAATTCGCAGCGCGGACTCGATGGTTTCGAGGTCGCGCATTTCGCCGATCAGCACCACGTCGGGGTCTTCGCGGAGAGCGGCGCGCAGGGCGTCGCCAAAGCTTTTGGTGTCCGAGTGCAATTCGCGCTGGTTGACCACGCAGTTCTTGTTCATGTGCACGAACTCGATCGGGTCCTCGATGGTGAGGATGTGCTCGTGGCGCTCGGTATTGACTTTGTCAATCATGGCCGCCAGGGTGGTGGACTTGCCCGAACCGGTCGGCCCGGTGACCAGCACCAACCCGCGCGGCTTGTCGCACAGCTTGCTGACGACGGGAGGCAGGCCCAACTGGTGGAAGGTCTTGATTTCAAACGGAATCAGACGAAAGACGCAAGCCGAAGCGCCGCGCTGGTTGAAAACGTTGGCGCGGAAGCGGGCGAGGCCCTTCAAGCCGAAGGAGAAGTCGAGTTCGAGGCTTTCCTCGAAACGGTGCTTCTGCGAGTCGGTCATGACGCTGTAGGCGAGTTGCTTGGTCTCGGTGGGCGACAAATGAGTAAAGAAAAGC
>Ga0181530_10000399_pt1 | contig 55692 bp, 48 predicted proteins | sample PEATcosm2014_Bin_42_FD_119769 | JGI IMG/M metagenome (GOLD analysis project Ga0181530, IMG submission 119769) | Peatland microbial communities from MTU Mesocosm Facility, Houghton, MI, USA - PEATcosm2014_Bin10_60_metaG | ecosystem: Environmental > Terrestrial > Soil > Wetlands > Peat | place...
AGCTATCAGCTGTCAGCTGTCAGCCAAATCCTTTCTGCGATACCAGGGGCTAAAGCCCCATTCTGTTTACATCCTTTTCGGCACGACTAAAGTCGGGCCCTGACGCACATCACTTGCGGGTGCCGCACTCATTCGCGATTTTCGAATGAGTGGGAAACCGCGTGATCTTCACGGCTACTTCCCAGCGCCGGTGGCCTTGGCCTTGCCTTCGTCTCCGCCCGGCGGCAACTCCGGCGATTTCTCCCCGATGGTCCGTATCTTCCCTAGCAGGTCCGACATCTTCATGCCCGAGAGAGCCTCGAACAGAGCCGGCACTTGCGCTGCCATCTCGGTTATGTCGCCGGTGATCTTGTTCATCCCCGCCGAATGACCGTTGCCGGTCGAGACGATGGTGATCTTGTCAATATTGGCCAGCGGGCTGGCCAGTGCCTTCACGACTTCCGGCAAGCCGGTGATAAGTTTGTCATAGACCGCGGCCTGGTTGTACTCCTGATAGGCGGCGGCTTTCACGTTCATCGCCCGGGCTTCAGCATCGCCCTTCTTGAAGATGATTTCGGCTTCCGCCTCGCCCTGGGCGCGAATCGCGCTGGCATGGCCTTCGGCTTCCACCGTCAGACGCTGCCGTTCGGCTTCGGCCAGGGTCTCGATCCGCTGGCGCTCGATTTCCGCGCCCTTTAACACGGTGGCGATCAATTCCTTCTCGCGGCGCAGAATTTCAGCCTCCTGCACCTTCACCTGTTGTTCTTTCTCGACCTGTTGCACCTTTACAGCCTCCGTGGTTACCTGCTGCTGCATAATGTTGGTCTGGATCTCGTAGGCCTTGTCGGCCTGTGCCTGCTGGCGCTTCACCATTTCGGTGTAGGTTGCCTTCTTCACTTCCAGATCGCGTTGTGCCTCGGCTTGGCGCGCCAGGGAAGCAGTTTCGGCGGCGACGCGCTCCTGGTCAGCTTGCGCTTTGGCGATCGCCGACTCGCGCAGCGCAATGGCACGCCGGATGGCCGTGTCGCGTTCCGCTTCGGCGGTGGCAACGTCGGCATCGCGCTTGATGCGGGCCACATCCGGCCGCCCCATGTTCGCGATGTACTCATTCTTGTCGCGCACCTCTTTGATGGTGAACGAAATCACTTCCAGCCCCATCTTGTTCATGTCGTCGGCGCAGGTGGAGCGCATCCGGTCGGCGACCATTTCGGGCTGCTTCACAATCTCTTCCACCGTGAGTTGCCCGATGATGCCGCGCAAATGCCCTTCCATCACCAGCCGGATCAGGGCTTCCCGGTCCTGCGGTGGCTTGGTCAGGAACTGCTCCGACGCGGTCAACACCGATTCCGGGTCGGACTTCACTTTGATCTGCGCCACTGCCTCGACGGTGACGGCAACGCCCTGCTTGGTGTAGAGGTCCTGCTGCGGCGCCACGTCGAATGACATCAACTCCAGCGACAGCTCGCGGTAGGTCTCGACCATGGGAAAGATGACCGTGCCGTGTCCCTTCACCACGCGAGTACCACGGAATCCATACACCACCAGGACCTCGTTAGGCCCAGCCTTGCGGTAGAGCTTGGCGAAGACGGCGATAATCAGCACTACCGCCGCTACCGCGGTCCAGGCAACAATTAATGCTTCGGTTGGAATGTGAAAACCCATACAGCCCTCCTTAAAGACAGCTATTAGCAATTAGCGATTAGTCGCCAGCAGCGCAACCGCCGCGTTTGGGTCGGCAACTTCGACAACCAACTGGTTATAACGTTCGTCTCGCAGCTCAATCACGACCGTGTTGTCGGGATTGTGAACATCCCAGAAAACGCGCTTCCCGTCCTGGTAGAACGTGCCAGCCGTTATCACCCCCCGGCAGATTGGTTCCTGGAATTCTGAATCCATGCCACCAGCCGCGTGCGATATCGGGGTCGGCTCGAATACCGGCCACGTGTTGCAGCGGGATTTCGAGCGAACTCTTGAAGGCCCACAGTTTGTCGGCTCCACGAACGTTGAGCAGCAAGTTTCCGCCTGAAATAGTCAAATCCACCATACGACCTCCGACTCCTCCAAATACTTGTTCCCTCAACTCATTGCTGTCTGCTAATTGCTAGTTGCTAATTGCTTTCTTCTCTGCCATTTCTTCCCATCGCCGGACGTAGGCGATGCCGTGCTCATAACGCGTGATAATGACCTCGGTGCCCCTGGCCAGGGCTTCGTCGTTCTCGCTGCGCGCGCCGCAGGTGTGCCGCGTGCCTTCCTGGGAAAAGATGATCTCCCCAGTGCCGCCCTGGCGAATCGGGCTGATGATGCGTGCCAGGACTCCCACGCGCTCGTAGTCCGCCGGATCGAGGTCGCGATCATGTTTGAGCAGCAGCTTGACTACAAACCAAAAGACGATCATCGCGCCCACGACTCCGGCAACGATGGCCAGCGTCAACACTCCCGCGACGACCAGCGAGGAGTAGCGCGTCAGGAGATAGCCCGTCCCTCCGAACCACGCCAGAAATGCCGTGACCGTACCAAAATTCAGGGCCGGCATCTGCGTACCTGTTCCGCCGGCAGCGTGTGCTCCCGTTGCTACATGTGCGCCGCCGTGCGGCAGATGCAAGTGGACGTGCGGCATGTGGAAGCTTCCACCCAGGAAAGACAGCACGCTCAGCGTCACTCCAATCACAAAGCACACCAGATAGAACAGGGCCCACGTCATAGGATTGCTCCGGCCAGCTTCTTGCGCCGCCCACCGCGGTGGGCCGGCTCGCCCAGGTTCGGCTTCAACACTTCGGTCAGCCGCTCCACCAGTTCCGGGGTCTCCAGGATCGCGCCCAACAGCACCAGGCATTGGCGCGAGTCTTTATATTTGGCGACCTCCAGCAGCGACTGGCTCAGCTCGGGGTCGCGCGCAAACTGCTCCGCTCCATTGATCAGCCACAGGTCGAGCCGGTCTTCCAGGGCGCGCAGGTCGCTGGTCAGCTCAGTGTGGTAGCCCTCGGGATCGTCCACCAGGTAGCCGGGATGCACCTTGAAGAACCTTGCCAGCAGCATGCGCGAGGCGTTCGTCAAGTGCGGCCGCGCTCCGCTCTCGATCTGGGAAAGGTACGACTGGCTCAGCCCGCTGCCCATTTCTTTTTTCAAAGCAACCACCAGGTCCTGCTGCGTCATCTCGCGGCCCAGGCCGCGCAGGGTGCCTTCCACCAGCCGCAGGTAACGGATTTTCTCGCCCAACTTCATATTACGATTTGCAATTATACTATTGCAATTTGTAATGTCAAGAACTGGATTTGCTTTGTTGTCAACCCCTGCCAACTGCTGGATCGCAATAGCCGGCCGGCTATGCGACGAAGATAGGCGGCGCTCGCCGGGTTGAAGGTGTTCTTCCCGCTGCCGCTAAAATGCCGGCAGGTGTAGCAGTAGATAACGCTTTTATTTCACACGGTGGTGAAATCCCTTGATAGAGTGTGGGCAGGTTCTCGCAAGCGAAGCTTCGGCTTAGGAGCTTGACATGAGTTCATTGTGGCCTTCGGCCCTGGCATCTCTGGACGATGCTCTGGCCCTGCCCTGTGAAACCGTGGAAAAACTTAAGGCTGCCCAATCAGTCGACATTGCGGAAGTCATCGAGCAGCTTGAGATGGCGGCGAAATCTGCGCAGGACCTGCGGGCGTTGGTATCGTCGGAGCTGCCCGAGGCCTCATGGCAGAATCGGGAGGAACTTGACGCCCTCCTCGAGTCGATACAGAAACGTGCAGCAGCCAGGGATTTCGAGCAAGAGCAACGGCGCTCCCGTATCCTGGCTCTGGCCACGGAGTTGGAACGCGATGGGATTGTGCAAACCGGTTCCCCACTTCCCGCCGTGGAATACAAGGCCCACACTTATGGCGAGCTCTCAAGCAATAACCCGCTTTTTCATGGAAACACGTTCACCAACGTGTCGATATCGCCCGTCCATTCTGAAGCCAATCTGTTTCCATCCGGGCATCTAAGAACCACGAGCTGGATAACTGCGATCGGGGCTTTGATAGCGGCGGTCGCAGTGCTCGGCTTTGGTATTAGTTTCCAAAGGCAGATCGGGAAACTAAAAATTCAACTGACTCAGTCGTCGGAGGCCATGACTGTGGCAATGCAGGAGGGGATACGGACCGACCAGCGAGCATGGGTAGGATTGGCAGAAGCAACGACCCACCCGCTGACTGCCAACGGCGGCAGGTTCACCATTAAACTCGAGAATAAGGGCAAGACGCCCGCGCTTGACTTGCAAATTGCCGATGTCGCCACCATCGAAGATCTCAATCAATCTGGCCAGTTTCAGGAGCCAAACGTAACAACCTCCGCCGGCACCTTGCTGCCCGGCGCGGTATACACCACCGATGTCTGGTTCACAACCTCGCCAGACGCCGTGGCGGCCCTGGCCAACGATCGGTTGCGGGCCGTAAACTATCTCTACATTACATACAAGGACATCTTCCAAAGATCACATGCCACCAAGGCGTGCTTCTATTGGCGCAAGAGTCTAGCTAGGGTGGAGCTGTGCGACCGCTACAACGAATTGAACTGACGTGAACAGGTATTCCGCGCGTCAGGGCGGCATGCTAGGCCGAGGTGATCATCTTTTCCTGCCCGAATCGTTCCCGCACTCCTTCCGGCTTTGCCGGGTCATTTTCTGCAGAGAATCATCTGGTAGCACACTCGGGATACTTGTCCATTGCATCGCGGAGTTTGCTCAGGTCAAAAGTGCTGGTCGTGGGCGATCCCGTCAGAAAGGGCTTGAACTCGATGGAAACCGTTCCAGAGCTCGACACTGACTGGATGAATTTTAGCCGCTCGGCGTCGGTCTTGCCGGCATAAGCATAGGTCACAGTGTCGCCATAGGGCATCCAAGTCGTCATTTGCTTGCTACCGCCTATTGTCATAATGAAAATCAGTTGTCCACTTTGTGCACCGGCGTCAGGATTGTCTTCAACCACGGAACCGCCGGGCAGGAACTTCAAAAGGTGTGCGATCTTTTTCCCCTTGTGGACGCAATCCACCGTCAACACGGGCATTTTCGTTTCGCCGGGGATCAATTCATAGGGCTTTTGCGCCCAAACGCTCAGAACAACATTGCCGTTGCCTTGGGAAACATGCACCTCTTGTCCCATACCGAGGAACGACCAGAAAACTATCGCGACAAATCCCGAGACCTTCATTAAATGTCCTCATCGACATAATACTCGCCGCTTCAAGGCGTAGGAGCTGTCCCGGAGACAGTTCACGGCCTTGTTCCAGGGGGCATAAGCAGGCGGCGAATAAAATAAATCGATTGCATCTGCATCGCAAGCGGATCATCATATGAGTTATGCGGCGCTCAGTATTTGTCGCTCTGCTGACGATTTGCCTCCTGCTGGGTGGCCCTGCGCAAGGCCAGGGACGAGGTGGCGGAGGCGGCGCTCAAATGCCTGGCAGCGGTGGGCCGCACATGGGTCCCGGACGCGGCTTCGGGAACGGCCCTTTTCTGGGGCGCCGGGGCTTCGGTCGTTCCGGCTATGGCGGCTACGGAGCGTATCTGGCTCCCTGGTATTACCCCGATTACGGCTTGGATTGGGGTTGGGACTTGGGACCTTCTGACTATTATCCTCAACCACCCGCAGAACCAGCTTCCCCTGCTGTCGTAGCGCTGCAGAGCCGGGATGATAATCGTCCCTCAGCACCCACCCCCCAATCTCCCAAGCTGATTGAATTACCCGAGACAAAGGAGTCCGGGACAGCGGCACGAGCGGAACCGCCCACGGTCTTTGTATTCACGAATGGCGAGCGGTTAGAGGCCCGCCGATACACCCTGACGCCAGACTCTCTGCACGTTGAAATCAATCGGCGGCAGCGCACAATTCCTCTCAGCAGACTCAACCTGGACGCTACCATCGCGGCAAATCGCGAACGCGGAATCGATCTAAAGGTGCCAACCGACAAAAGTCAGATTTTTCTGGGTTTCTGATAGCTTTCCGTTGCCGGCCAATCCAATTGCCTGATCCGTCTGTGATGGTGCTCGACGGGATACCGCTGGGCTTCGGCAGGTACTGTTCTCTCCTCTCTTCCTGCAACCTGGACCGACTGAGTCAGCTTATTGCGGGTTGCCAGGCCGAGTCTTTCACCAGGCACGCCCAGATACCATCTGCGATTTTGGTGACGCTTTCGCGCGTCGGCCGCTTCGCCAGCTTCATCCAACCTATCCTATGCCGAAGCTGCTCTGCGTAACTGCCCACCCCGACGATGAAGCCGGGGCATTTGGCGGCACGCTGCTGCTCTCTCACGAGCACGGCATCGATACCTTCGTTGTGTGCATGACGGCGGGAACTGCGGCGCGAAATCGCGGCAGCGCCCGCACCGATGACGAGCTCGCCAGCTTGCGGCGCGCCGAATTTGCGGCCTCCTGCAAGATGCTCAACATCACCCGCGGTGAGGTGCTTGACTATCCCGACGGTAAGCTCGACCGGGCTGATCTCTACCAGGCAGTAGGCGATCTGGTGCTGCGCATTCGCCAGATTCGGCCGCAAGTGATGCTCACGTTCGGCCCCGATGGCGGCCTCACCGGTCACATTGATCACGCCGTGGCGGGGACATTCGCGACCATCGCATTTGAGTGGGCGGGCCGTTCCGATCGCTATCCTGAACAGCTTCAGCAAGAGCTGACGGCGCATCGTACGCAGAAACTGTATTACCACACCGCGGACTTCGCGCTACCCGATCGTCAGCCCACCGCGCCTCCGACGGTCACCGCGCGTATCGAGATTGGCAAGCAACGCTTCGAGAAAAAGATGGAAGCGTTCCAGCAGCACACCACGCAGGCGCCGCTGTTTGAGCGGGTGAGAAAGAACCTCGGCCAGCGCGTCGGCACGGTCGAGATGTATCACCTGGCGGCGACCCGCGATCCTCGCGAGGCGAAGCTGGAGAGCGATCTGTTCGAGGGTGTGACCGAGGAGTAGAAAAGCAGATCCCTCGCCGACTGAAGTCGACTCGGGATGACAAATATGAAGGGCTTGCAACGGCGCAGCTGAAGGTGCGCCCCCTTCTAATGCTGTGGAGAAAGCTAGCGTCCCAGCTCGGGATGGGGGTCGAGCGAGTCGGCGATCTGATCCAGCGCGGCCTGTATGTGATCCAGCTCGCTCTGCAAACTGTCGTTCAATTCCAGCAGAGGTTCGCGGGCTTGCTGAAAGCGCTCGACGAGCGTCCGCAACGTAATCCGTCCGCGCTCGGTTAGCAACAGCGCGCCCATGCTTCCGAGTCCCAAAACCGTGCGCGGTACATACCAGCGGCGCATCGAAACTTCCTCGGTCCGACGCCAATTTCCCCAAGCGGCGCCTAGCGACAACATATCGTTCTCCGGCACTCTCTTCAATAACTAGATGATCGCAAGAAACGGAAAAGTACATGCCAAGTTTGATTCTGGACTAAGCCCCACCACGCTGCTCAGCCGCCATCCAGCGCTTCCACGATCGCGTCATGAAGCTGCGGGCGGACCTGGCGAATACGTTGCGGCGCACGGTCGGGCCAGGTGCGATTGGTCAGCAGCGTAACCGACAGCTTGCGGCCAGGATCGATCCACAGCGAAGTTCCGGTGAAGCCGAGATGTCCGAACGATGCCAGCGAGAACAATCTGCCCGAAGAAGAATGCGGCCGCGACGGAGTGTCCCATCCCAGCGCGCGGGTGGTGCCGGGCGGCGATGGTTGGTAATGGGTGAACAGCTTCACCGTGCCCTTGCGGAACAGCGGCGCGCCGCCGCGCAGCATGCATTCGGCGAAGCGGGCGACGTCGGTTGCGGGCGCGAAGAGGCCGGCATGACTGGCGACGCCGCCCATCACATAAGCGTTTTCGTCATTCACCTCGCCCTGGATCACTCGCTGGCGAAACTCGCGATCGTCCTCGGTGGGCGGGATTTTGATCCTCCACTGCGCCGGCGGCTTGAAGCGCGTCTGCTTCATGACAAGCGGCGTGAAGATTTCTCGCGCAGCGAACTGGTCGAGTGCCAGCCCAGCCTTCCTGGCCAAAATCTCGCCCAGCAGAATGAATCCGATGTCGCTGTAGCGGGCGCGTGTGCCGGGCGCTGCGGTAAGGCGAGTTGTGAGCGCGGCCTCGATAAGCTCCTGGCGAGTGGTGGCAAACTCAAATAGCTTTTCGTACGCCGGCAGTCCGCTGGAGTGCGCCAGCAGCATGCGAATGGTTACGGCCTCGCGTTTGGCCCGCTCGTGCTTGGGCGCCAGCGCCACAAATTCAGGCATGGTCTGCGCCACTGGCTCGTCCAGCAACAACTCGCCGCCCTCGTACAGCAGCATCGCGACCGCGGTTGTGGCGACGACCTTCGTCAAAGATGCGAGGTCGAAAACCGTGTCAGACTGGACGGCCGGCGCCTTCTCGTCGTAAGTAAAGCGGCCGAAGCCCTGCGAAGCGACAAGCGCGCCGCGATACGTGACTGCCAGGGCCGCGCCGGGAAAGGCGCGCTCGACGATGGCCTGGCGGATGATGGCGAACGCGCGCGCGAATTGCCGCTCCTGCTGCTCGCAGGCGGGACGTGGCGAGACGGGTTCTGGCGGCGGTGAATTCACAAGTCCTCTGGCGTGCAGCGAAATCCGAGCGCACCCTATAATAGCTTTACCGCACAAATGCGGGTCACAATCCATTATGGAAAGATTCTCTTGAGCCTGCGTGTGCGCCGGCCAGCCAACGTGCTGGTTTATGTTTTCATTCTTCTCGTCAGCCCGCTCGCTGGGGCGCAACAATCCGCGCCGCCTGCGAAAACTACAGCGCCAGCTGTTGCTCCGAGCACGACAAATCCCGGCCCAGCCAGTTCTGCACAACAGTCTGCGAAGCCCGCAGTCAGCGGCGCGAGTACTTCCGCCTTGCCCGTCGCCTCCCAATCCCAATCCAAAGATGAGCAGAGCAGGTTTGCTCCGCTCGACGCCGTGCTGAAAGACGCGGTAAAGAATGGCAACGCTGCGGGCGCGGTGCTGCTGGTTGGCCACAACGGCTCGTTCGTTTATCAGAAGGCGTTCGGCAATCGCACCGCCGGGCCCAACCCGGAGCCGATGACGACGGACACCATCTTCGATCTGGCGTCGCTGACCAAGGTGATTGCCACTACGACCTGCGTCATGCGCCTGGAGCAGTTGGGGCAGATCAAGCTCAACGATCCGGTGGCGAAGTACATTCCCGACTTCGCTCAGAACGGCAAACAGGATGTCACCATCCGGATGTTGTTGACGCACTATTCGGGTCTGCCCGCCGATCTCGACCTGAAGGAAGCATGGAATGGCACGGACGAAGGTTACAGCCGCGTCAACGCTGCCAAGCTGGTGAATCCTCCCGGCTCGACCTTCCTGTATAGCGACGTCGGCTTCGTGGTCCTGGGCGAGCTGGTGCAAAAAGTCAGCGGCACGCCGCTGGATCAGTACGCGCAGACTTACATCTTCGGTCCGCTGGGCATGACGTCGACGCGCTTCAATCCGCCAGTGTCGTGGGGGCCGCGTATCGCTCCCACGCAGCGGGACGAGCACACTGGGCAGACGCTGCGGGGAACGGTCCACGATCCCACGGCGCGCCAGATGGGCGGAGTGGCGGGCGATGCCGGTCTTTTCTCCACCGCCGATGATGTTGCGAAGTTCGCCCAAGCCATGCTGAATGGCGGCGCGCCTATCCTGTCGCCGCTCATCGTGGAAAAGATGACCACGCCGCAGCAGCCAGCCAACATGCCCAACCTGCGCGGCCTGGGATGGGACATCGATTCGCCCTTCTCGTCCAATCGCGGTGAGCTGTTGCCGGTGGGCTCGTTTGGCCACACCGGTTTCACCGGCACCTCGCTGTGGATCGATCCGACCACGAACACCTACGTCATTCTGCTGACCAACTCGACCTTGCTGAAGGATGGCAACGTGGTCGGGTTGCGGACCGAGATTGCGACGGCTGTTGCCGGGTCTCTGCAACTGACCCCGAACGAAGAGCAGAAGACGCGGCTGGCGCGCATCACCGGCTACAACGAAACCCAAATGGCCGAGCGGCGAATCGTGGTCCGTAATGGCAAAGTGCTGACCGGAATTGACGCACTGGAAGAGCGGCAATTCGAGCCGCTCAAGGTTCCCAGCGTCACAACCCCGCACATCGGACTGGTCACCAACCAGACCGGCATTGACAGCAAGGGCAAGCGAACTATCGACGTGCTGGCGCGTGCGCCAGGGATGCAGCTGGCGGCAATCTTCACTCCCGAGTACGGCATGCAAGGCACGTCGGACACAACTGACCCGGCAAATTCCAAGGATGGCGCAACCGGTGTGCCGATCTACACCGTCTTCGGCGATACCGATGCCAAGCGTCGCCCATCGCTGGATGTGATCCGCAAACTGGACGTGCTGGTCCTCGATCTCCAGGACGTTGGCGCGCGCTTCTCCAGCTACGAAAGCACGCTGGGATATTTTCTGGAGGCCGCGGCCAAGGCCAAGAAGCCCATCGTGGTGCTCGACCGGCCCAATCCCATCACCGGGGCTTACGTGCAGGGGCCAGTGTCGGACGCCGGGCAGGAGAGCTACGTCAACTACTATCCACTTCCGGTGCGGCACGGCATGACCATCGGCGAACTGGCGAAGCTGTTCAACGAGGAGAAGCATATCGACGCCGACCTCACCGTGGTGCCGATGCGCGGCTGGCTGCGCGGCGACTGGTTCGACTCCACCGGAGCCATGTGGGTGAACCCAATGCCCAACATTCGCAACTTGGACCAGGCACTGCTGTATCCCGCAGTGGCATTGATCGAGGGCACCGGCGTTTCGGTGGGTCGCGGCACCGACATGCCCTTCCAGTTGATAGGCTCGCCCTACTTCATCGCCAAAGAGCTGGCCAGTTACCTGAACGGCCGCAACATTCCGGGAGTGCGCTTCGTGCCCACCACGTTCACTCCGGCTTCCGGACCGTTCGTTCGCCGCGAGTGCTTCGGGGTAAACATCATCGTGACCAATCGCGACGAACTGGACGCCCCGGAGTTGGGATTGGAACTGGCGGCAGCGCTGCACAAGCTCTATCCCCTGGGATACGACCTGGGCCACATGAATCAGTTGCTGGTGAACCGCGCGGCCTTCGCCGCTTTGCAGGCGGGAGAAGATCCGAACCGCATTGCCGGCGATTGGCGTGAGCAGCTCGACCAATTCATGGATCTGCGCGTGAAGTACCTGCTGTACTGAGCGGGTCATTTCGGCGGTGGCAGCGCCGCTTAGCGCGTGGAGGTGAGTTCCGGCTGGGGAGCGGTCATGTGGCGCTGCTTAAGCACTCGCGTCGACAGTAGATAGACCACCACTTGAAGCACGGCCGCTCCGACAGTATCCAACATGACATCCTGCCAGCGCCCCTGGCGCGAAGGAATAAACGTCTGGTGGATCTCATCGAACGACGCGGTGACTACGGTCGCCAGCATGCCGATCAAGACCCATTCCGCTCGCCACAAGTCACTCAGATAAATTCCCCACGAGCGTCGCAGCAGCGGCCGCACCCGGTCGCGATTGGTGTTGCGCAGCGCGAGAAAGACAAGAACGCTGAGGATTCCATAGCCCAGGAAGTGTCCGCTCTTGCGCAGGACCTCGTCGAGTTGCTGCACAAATGACGGCTCCACATGGGGAGCGACGACCGCAATCACCTTGTACAGCACGGCAGTTGTATTGGCTGCCGAGGCCGTGTCGGTGGATTCCCCACGGATGACGCCCAGCCAGACGATGACCAGCCACCAGTTGCGAACCAGAGATCGAAACGTGGGCTTCAGCAAAATCAGATACTCCGAAGGTGGGCGAATCCGTCACCCGGCTGCCTTCCAGGAAACTCTTGCGAGTGCAACCCTGCTTTGAAGGGGCACGCCTTCAGGCGTGCCATCAAGACGAGCAAAGAATCCGACTTTAGCCGCTGAGGGCATTTCCCTCAGGGCCTAAAGGCCGATTCCTCTCCACTCACTAACGGCACGGCTGAAGCCGTGCGCCTTCAAGACCGGGTTTACCAAGATTGGATCGCCTCGGGCAGATGCGCTTATTCTACCCGGTAGTTTGGCGCCTCGCGGGTGATCATCACGTCATGCACGTGGCTTTCGCGCAGCCCTGCGCCGCTGATGCGCACGAAGCGCGCCTTCTGTTGCAGCTCGGCAATGCTGCCGCAGCCCACGTAGCCCATGCCGCTCTTCACTCCGCCCACGAGCTGATAGACGATCATGCCGACGGTGCCGCGATACGGCACGCGTCCCTCGATGCCTTCGGGCACCAGCTTGGCCAGGCGATTGCCTTCCCCGCCGTCTTCGGAGATGACTGGCACAGAAGAATCCGCCGAATCCGAATCAGTGGTCTGGAAGTAGCGCTCGCTGGAGCCTTGCGCCATCGCCGCCAGCGACCCCATTCCGCGATAGGCCTTGAACGAGCGGCCCTGGTAGAGAATCGTCTCGCCCGGGCTTTCTTCGGTACCGGCCAGCAGTGAGCCGATCATCACGCAGTGCGCGCCCGCGGCAATCGCCTTGGTGATGTCGCCGGAGTACTTGATGCCACCGTCGGCGATGATCGAAACGTCGCTGTCGCGGGTGGCGCGGGCGGCCTCTGCGATGGCGGTGATCTGCGGCACACCTGCGCCGGTCACCACCCGCGTGGTGCAGATGGAGCCTGGACCGATGCCCACCTTGATGCCGTCGGCCCCGGCGCGCGCCAGTTCGCAGGCGCCATCGAAGGTGCCGACGTTGCCGGCAATGAGATCGACCTGAGGCAGCGCCGCCTTGATCTTGCGGATGGCTTCGATGACGCGCGTCGAGTGTCCATGAGCGCTGTCGATGGCCAGCAGATCAACTTTGGTGCGGACCAACTCCTGCGCGCGCTCCAGATAATCGCCGGTCGCGCCGATCGCGGCCCCGACTCGCAGGCGGCCATGATCGTCCTTCGCCGCGGTGGGATACTTCAGCCGCTTCTGGATGTCTTTGACTGTGATCAAGCCTTTCAAGTTGTACTGGTCGTCGACCACCAGCAGCTTCTCGATGCGGTGGGTGTGCAGGATCGCCTCGGCATCGCTGAGCGTGGTGCCGACCGCAACCGTGATCAGGTTTTCCTTGGTCATCACTTCGCTGATGGGGATGTCGGTGCGGGTTTCGAAGCGGAGATCGCGGTTGGTGAGGATGCCGACCAGCTTCTTGTTCTTGGTGACGGGCACGCCGGAGATGCGGTAATGGCGCATCACCTCCAGCGCGTCGGAGATCTTCTGCTCCGGCGATACGGTGATGGGATCGACGATCATGCCGCTCTCCGAGCGCTTCACTTTGTCCACTTCGCTGGCTTGCTGCTCGATGGAGAGATTGCGGTGGATGATGCCGAGTCCGCCCTGCTGCGCCATGGCGATGGCCATGCGCGATTCGGTCACCGTGTCCATGGCCGCGCTGATCAGGGGAACGCGCAGTTCGATGTTGCGCGTCAGGCGGGTGGTGGTGTCCGCCAGCGCAGGCACAACGTCAGACTTGGCGGGCAGTAACAACACGTCATCGAAGGTCAATGCCTCAGGGACAGGAAAATGGATCATGATTTCGGTTTCCGTGGAAGGGTAACCAATTATTGTAGAGTTGCGGTGAGAGTTAGGCAAACGCGACTCGCGCCTCTTTCAGGCCGCAGCCATGAGTCATTAAGCCCGCTCCCGACGTATATTAGGAAGCTGCGGCCGGCAGTGCATAAGTCGGCGGGCGAGGTGATCCATGCGGCGCAGATCTTTCCTTAAAGGCGCGGGAATTGTTACTGTCGCGGTCGTGGGCGGCGGCGTCTGGCGAGCCGTTGATCAAGGCGTCTTCAGCACCGGCGAAGGACCGGCTTACCAGCCCTGGAAAAACTGGCGCGATGCGAAAGATAGTCCACTCGCTCTGGTGAGCGCCGCGATTCTGGCTGCCAGCCCGCACAACACCCAGCCATGGCTCTTCAAAGTCGGCAATTCCTCGATTGAGTTGCACATCGACACCAGCCGGAATGTCGGCGCGCTTGATCCCTATCTGCGCGAAGAACACATTGGCATGGGTTGTGCTCTGGAAAACCTCATGCTGGCTGCGCCTGCCAACGGCTACGCCGCCACGGCGACGCTTGTGCCCGGAAAGCTCGGCCCGATTCCGGCTGAACCCAAGCCACAACTCCTGGCTCGCGTGGACCTCGCGCCTGGAAAACGTGAACAGGACGAACTGTACAACGCCATTCCACTGCGTCATACCAATCGTGGTCGTTACGACTCGCACAAGCCGCTGCCGCCTGATTTTCTGGACGCGCTCAGCCACCTGCCCGACGACTCGAATGTGAGGCTGTTCCTTTTCACCAACGAAGCCGATCGAAAAAACATTGCTAAAGTCAGTTCCGCCGCGAACAAGGAGGTCTATTCCGATCCCAACGTCCAGGCCGGCAGCGAGCGCTGGGTCCGCTTGCAGTGGAGTCAAGTGCAGCGATTTCGCGATGGCCTGACCATTGACGCTTTTGGTATGCCGCCCATCGGCACGGCGATAGCCAAGATGATGACCCAACGGATGCTGCTATGGGCAGGCTCGCGCAGCGCGAAAGACACCTATTCGGATTTGATGCTCAGCGCGCCGCTGATCGGCTTCATCGCCGTACGCGACCGCTATGACCAGCAGCAGTGTTTGCTGGCTGGCCGCACCTGGCAGCGCGCACATTTGTTCGCCACTGCCAAGGGTATCGCCGCGCGGCCCTGTAACGAGGCCGTGGAGATGGTGGACCACGAGCGGGCGCTGGGCAGACCGGCGTCACGTGCCGCCCTGCTTGACGGCATCACCGGCGATCCAACCTGGCAGCCGACCTTCGTTTTCTACATGGGCTATCCCACATGGAAGGCACATGCCAGTCCGCGCCGTCCGGTGCAATGGGTGGAACTGTGACCAGGCAGCCTTGAATTGGTGTCAGGACAGTCTTGGATGGTTTGTGTCAGGGCACGGCTTTCACAGGCCGCTCAAAAAGTCGTTTTCGGAGTGTCTTGAAGGGGGCGCAGCTTTGGCCATGCCCTGAGCTTGCCGAACGGGTGCGCCGTTTCAACTCCTTTAAGTGTGTCATCCCGAGCGACGAGCCCGCTTCGGGCGAGGAGTCGAGGGATCTGCTTTTCGACTTTTTCAGCGGCCTCTTCAGCCGTGCCGCAGCCGAACCCAAACGACTCGGGCTTTAGCCCCCGAGGTTTTCCCTTGCAGGGGCTGAAGCCCTATTCTTGACGCGCACTTTTCGGCACGACTAAAGGTCGTGCCCTGACACAATCTCCAAGAGTGCCCTGACACCTCAGTGAGGAACATCCAGCCTTGAGTTTTCTCCCCATTTAGGCGTATATTTGTACTGTTGTTTGAGGTTCCTGTCATCGGCTCCCGGCGGCAGCGAGCCGGTGCAGATTCGGCGAAGCACATCGGTGGGCGATCGCCCACTTTTTATTTCCACCCCGTAATCCGCTGGTGCACGGCGAGTCCAGGTGGTAACGAGAGCCTGACGGGCGTTCTGCATCCAGAGGTCGGGAAGCCGGGGTCCCCAGAAAACGCCGGTTTTGCGTTTTCTGGGGTGGTGGAAGAGTTACGGAAGCGATGGCAGCCGGGTTGGACAAAATTCGCGAGATCGCCGAACGCGTGGCGCAATCCAGCGGTCTGGAATTGGTCGATCTGGAGTTGCATGGCGGCGGCAAGGCCCGCATGTTGCGCGTGTTCATTGACAAGCCGGGGGGCGTGACCCACGAGGATTGCGCCAGCTTCAGCCGCGAGGCAGGCATCATCTTCGACGTTGAGGACGCGGTGCCGGGCGGATCGTACCTGTTGGAAGTTTCCTCGCCCGGTCTGGATCGCAAGCTGGCGAAGCCGGCAGATTATCAGCGCTTTACCGGCAGCCTGGTGAAGCTGATGACCCGCGACCCGGTGAACGGCAACCGGCATTTTGAAGGACGACTCAAGGCGTTTCAGGATGGCCGTCTCAGCCTGGAGCTGACGGGCAGGAAAAAGTCGAAGAAGCATGAGGCGGTTGAGCCGGGAGCGGAAGTCGAGATCGAGCTGGCAAACGTCGAGATGGCAAACCTGGTTCCCGAGTTCTGAAACAAGAAGGTTGGCAAGGCCCAGCTAAGGTGGCACGAAATTTATGGCGAGTGAACTGTACAACGTAATCGACGCTCTCAGCCGCGAAAAGGGTATCGATCCGCAGATCGTGGTGAGCGCGGTCGAGGATGCCATCGTCGTCGCCACCCGGAAGTATTACAAGACGCAGGAGAACCTTCGCGCCGAACTCGACAAGGAGAGCGGCCAGATTCGTGCCTTCGCGGTGCGTTCGATCGTGGAGGGCCCGGAGCAGGTCGAAGACCCGCTCTCGCAAATCGCGCTTGACGATGCCAGGCGCATCGATCCCGCTGCCGAAGTGGGCGGCGAGCTGCGCACCTACAAGGCAACCGATGTCCTGGGACGCATTGCCGCGCAACTGGCCAAGCAGGTCATCTTCCAGAAGGTGCGCGAGGCCGAGCGCGACACCATTTACAACGAGTACATTGGGCGCGTCAACGAGATCATCAACATCACCGTCAAACGGACCGAAGGCCAGGACGTCATCGTCGATCTAGGCAAGGCCGAAGGCCGCATGCCGCGCAAGGAGCAGTCGCGCCTGGAGTCGTTTGCTCCCGGCGAGCGTGCCCGGGTCATGATCGTGCGCGTGGAGAAGGCGTCGAAGGGTCCGCAGGTGGTGGTCTCGCGCGCGGTGCCGGAGCTGGTCTCGCACCTGTTCCAGACCGAAGTGCCGGAGATCTATGACAACACCGTCGTCATCCGCGCCATCGCGCGCGAAGCCGGCGAGCGCACCAAGATCGCGGTCATGTCGAAAGACAAGGACGTCGATCCCGTGGGCGCTTGTGTGGGTATGAAGGGCATGCGGGTGCAATCCATCATCCGCGAGCTGCGCGGCGAGAAGATCGACATCATCGAGTATCACGAGGATCCCGTGGTCTTCGCGGAAAAGGCGTTGCAGCCCGCCAAGGTAAGCCGTGTCACCGTGCTCGAAGGCCAGGAAAAGCACCTGGAAGTGATCGTGGACGACAGCCAGTTGTCGCTGGCCATCGGCAAGAAGGGGCAGAACGTTCGCCTGGCCGCCAAGCTGCTGGGCTGGAAGATCGACATTAAGAGCGAGGAAGAGAAGCGCCAGGAAGTGGAAGAGCAGATGCGCGGCATGATGGCCCCGCAAGCCACGCCGTTGGAGTCGGTGCCCGATCTTGAGCCCGGCATCGTCGAGAAGCTGGTGGCGGCGGGCATCACGACCGTGGAGATGGTTGCCGACATGACACCTGAGCAGTTGGAGGAGGTGCCGGGCATCGGCCCCAAGAGCGTGGAAAAAATCAGTATCGCGGTCAATAATTACTTTTCCAGCCTGGAGGCTGCCGAAGCCGGTACCGCCGAAGAGGGCGTGCTTGCCGATGGCGAAGCTGTGGCCGAAGGCGAAACTGCGCTCGAAGGCGAAGCCGGTACCGAAACCGAAGCTCCTGCCGAAGGCGAAGCCGTGGCCGAGCTTGAGGATGCCGGCGAAGCGCTGGGGCAAGACGTTTCCGCCGAAGACGAGGCCCGCGAGTTAGAGGCGGAGGAGGCTGCCGAAGCTGGCGAAACGACCGACGAAACCGATGCGGCGGAGCGCGACGAAGAAGCTGCTGAATCGGAAACCGAGTCCTCGGCGGAAAGTGACGTCGAGTTGACGGAAGAGGGTGGTCAAGCGGGCGACGAAGAGGGCCTTCCCAATTTACCGGAAGCTGCTTCCGAGAGCGTGGAAGAACTCGTGGACGAAGGCCAGGCCTTCGAGGCCGAGGCCGTCGACGGCGTGGAGAACGCTCCTCTTCCTGACGAAGCCGAGCTGACTATCCGCGAGCGGCCGGAAACGCCGAACGAGAACGTTCCCGCCGAAGAAGAACCGGGCGAGAAAAGATCATAGAGCAGTGGCCAGTGGTTAGTGGCCAGCTGAAAAACACGCGGCGCACGCGGTCAGGCGTGCTTAGACATCGAGTTCGAGTTCAGATTTCGGCTTCAATGGCTGACTGATTCAGAAAATCTTAACTGGCCACTGGCAACCGGCCACTGGCCACTGAACCGTGAGGATGCTATGCAGGCGTAAGCGGACGGGACATAACGGAGGAAACGGGGCGGAATGCAACACAAGATTCGAATCAACGATCTGGCCAGAGAACTCGAGGTCAAGAGCAAGGAAATCCTCGACGTTCTTCCCAAGGTCGGCGTAGAAGAAAAGAAAACCCACTCCAGCTCCATCGAGGAAGACGAAGCGGAGCGGGTCAAGCGATATTTTGGCGAGCATGCGCCCAGCACGGGCCGCAGTTCACGGGTTGCGCCGGCGACGGAAGGCTTCAAGCCGAAGATCGATCTGTCGCACATCTCCAAGCCCGGCGATGTGCTGAAGGCGATCACCCAACGCGCCGCCCAGCCTGCCGTACCGCCGCGTCAGGTCGCGCCTCCGAGCCACGCTACGCCCGGCGTGGGCAGGACCGCCGCAGCGCCTCCGTCGGCCGTTCCGCCCAAGCCTGCGCCTCCGGTTAGCGCAACCGCCAGCACCCAACCGGCAACGCCGGTTGAAGCCAAGACCGCGCCGCGTTTCATCACGCCGCAGTCGGTGGCGCGTCCAGCCGCAGTGATAACTCGGCCCAAGCCGCCAGCGCCTCCAGCCGCGCCGTCGGCCCATGCATCCGCCGTTTCCGAAGCTGCGAAGCCAATCGAGGCCACCATCGAAAATCAGGTAGCAGTCCTTGACGAACCCGAGACTGCAGTCTATGCACCCGAAGTTCTCGCCCCCGAAACCGGAGCCGAGATTGAATCCGCATCCGCCCCGGCCGTGCCCGGCAGTCGAGTGGCTCCGCCGACGCGTCCCGCCGCTCCCGCGTCTGGGCACCCTGGCACACGTTCTGCACAGCACGGACTTCCGGCCCGTCTAGGGCAGCCAGTGCAGCCCGCCGCATCTCCTCGGCGGCTGATTGTGCCGCAGACCGGACCGCGTCCGGTGTATCTGGCGCCCGCAGGAGCGGCGACCACCACGCCGCCGCGTGCCGTCATGCCGGAGCGCGGCAAGCCGATCTTCCAGCGCCCACGTCCCGGAACGCCGCCCGCCGGCGGTCCAGGCACTCGTCCGCCCGCGCGACCGGGTGAACGCCGCGGTCCGCATCCCACACGTTCTGGTGCGCCGGGAGCGCGTCCTGGCTTCGCCGGCGGTCCCGGCGTCGGAGCTCCGCCTCCGCCCACCGGACGCCCTATGGGACGGCCCGCACGTCCCGGGCAGCGTTACATTCCGCGTGGGGTGAAGGAAGGCCCGATGAAGGGCTTCGTTCCGCCGCCGCGGCTTTCGCTTTCCACTGAGCCGCTGCCCATCACGCGTGCTATTACGATTCCCGAAGGTGTCAGCGTGAAAGACCTGGCCGAGAAGCTAGGCATTCGCGCCAAGGACCTCATTGCCCGCTTGCTGGCGCGTGGCGTATTCGCCACCGTCAACCAGACCCTCGATTCCGATCTCGCCACCGAGATGGCGCGTCACTTTGGCGCGGAAACTTCGGTCATCACCTTTGAACAGCAGCTAGCCAAGGACGAGGCGCCAACCGAAGGCGCAGGCGAAGACGGAGCGCAAGCTGTCACCCGGCCCCCGGTGGTCACCATCATGGGCCACGTCGATCACGGCAAGACCAGCTTGCTTGACGCGATTCGCTCCACCAACGTCGCTGGAGGCGAGGCGGGCGGCATCACGCAGCACATCGGCGCCTATAAAGTTTCCATCACCGATCCCAACTCACCCGCGTTCGGGCGTGAGATCGTCTTCCTCGACACCCCCGGTCACGAAGCCTTTACCCGTATGCGAGCTCGCGGATCTAAGGTCACCGACATTGTCGTGCTGGTGGTCGCGGCGGATGACGGCGTTATGCCGCAGACGCTGGAAGCCATCGATCACGCCAAAGCGGCCAACGTGCCGATCATCGTCGCGGTCAACAAAATCGACAAGCCCGACGCCTTGCCCGAGCGGGTCAAGAAGCAGCTCGCCGATCGCGGCCTCATGCCGGAAGATTGGGGCGGCAGCACGGTATTCGTCGAGGTTTCAGCGAAGCAGAAGACCAATCTTAATCTGCTGATGGAAATGATTTGCCTGGTCGCCGATTTGCAGGACCTGAAGGCTGTGCCCGATCGCCTGGCCAGCGGCACCGTGCTGGAAGCCAAGCTGGATCGCGGCCGCGGTCCGGTAGCGACGGTGCTGGTGCAGAACGGTACCTTGCACAACAGCGACAACTTTGTCGTGGGAAATGTCTTCGGCAAGGTGCGGGCCATGTTCAACGATCGCGGCGTCGCGCTGGAGTCTGCCGGCCCGGCTACTCCGGTTGAGATTCTTGGCCTGGAGGGACTGCCGCAAGCCGGCGATCAACTGGTCGCCGTGGCCGATCGTGAGAAGGCGCGGGGCATCTCCGAATATCGCGAAGCGAAAGCGCGCGAAGCGGCGCTGGCCAAGAGCTCGCGCGTTTCGCTCGAAGGCCTGGCCGAGCAGTTGAAGACCGCGGGCCAGAAGGAGCTGTTCGTCATCCTTAAGGGTGATGTGGGGGGCTCGATCGAGGTCCTCAGCGATGTGCTCACCAAGCTATCGAACGATCGCGTCAAGATCAACATCATGCGCGCCAGCGTTGGCGCCATCACCGAGAGCGATGTGCTGCTGGCCTCGGCATCGAATGCCATCATCATCGGCTTCAACGTGCGGCCGGAGCGCAAGGCGCAGGAATTGGCCGAGCAGGAAAAGGTCGACATCCGCCTGCACTCGATCATTTACGAGCTTCAGGACGAGATCAAGCGGGCCATGACAGGCCTGCTGGAGCCCATCGTCAAGGAGACCTACCTGGGCCGCGCCGAAGTGCGCGATACCTTCCGTGTGCCGAAGGTGGGCACGGTTGCCGGTTGCTATGTCAGCGACGGCATGGTCAAGCGCGATGCCGAAGCGCGCCTGCTGCGCGACAACGTTGTCGTCTTCAAGGGCAAAATCGGCTCGGTGCGGCACTTCAAGGAAGATGTCAGCGAAGTGCGCAACGGCATGGAGTGCGGCATCTCGATCACCAACTACGGCGATATTAAGGTCGGCGACGTGATCGAGGTCTTCGTAACCGAGCGCGTGGCCGCGGAAGCGTTCGTGTAAGAACGGTTGCCAGTTGTCAGTTGTCGGTTTGGCGTTGAGGGCGGCATCCGAAGCACGCTTTGTATCAGGGCACGAGTTTACTCAAGATTATTCACTTGACGTAACTCATGCTGCAAGAATACTCTAGCACCACTCATCCGCCGCTGCACGTATGGCCGGACGAAGTTGGTGTTCCAATGACGATTGGAATCGGCGTTCTGGGCGGAAGTGCAGATTTCGCCATCCTTGCAAGTGACATGCGGGCGACCTACCCGCGTAGTGCGGTTGATCCCAACGATTTTGTTGGCAAACAGTCTGGATATGACGACATCCCGCGCTTTGAGAGCGTGGTTTGTTCTATCGCGGGACGGTTGGGCGTCACCCACGACGTTGAGAGCCAGCTTGCCCTGGAATTCAAGAAGCTAAGCCGTAAGAAGAAAATTTTCCGTGAGCACGTTCAGAACGCGATAGACAAGGCCCGCATTCACGAGCTGCGGCGCCGCTATGACTGGGCGTTGAAGGTCAACTTCTTTGGACTTAGCTGCTCTCAACTATTGCGCGGAAAACTCCCGCAGGGGAAGCTAGACCGAGAGGCGATCAAGGCTGCGGAGGCAGTTTGTGACGCCTACGAATTTCCCGTCGAACTCATCATCGGCGGTTTCGTCGATGGAGAGCCGCTGCTGTTCAAAGCCACAGGCAAGGAACACATTCAGGGCGAATCCAGCCCGGCAGTGTATGTCATCGGCAGTCTAGGAAAAGTGGCTGCAATGGACCATCTCAACAGGCGCGGGCAGAACATTGAATACAGCTTGGCGCGCAGCGTTTTTCACGTGCATGAAGCCATGGAAGCCGCGCGGGTGGCCGATCCCGACCAATATATCGGAACGCCGGCTTGGTACGTCGTCATTTTGCGTGCTCAAGGAGTATGGAGAATTGACCCAAGGGCGCCACTTCTAGCAGATTGGGTTAAGCTCTACCAGAACCGTCAGAGCACAGCCCCGCTTGATGACGAGATTCCAAACGCAGAGATAAGGAAATTGCTCCGCCAGTAAGTTAGCCGCGTCCCGGCCGTAGACGCCGAATTGCAAGCCCGATAAGCCAAGACATCCCAGCAACTAGAAATGTGCTCAAGGCAATCGTGATGGTTAGCCAGAGCCAATAGAATAGCCAAGTGGGGGAATACTCCCTCCACTGATGAGGAATTTCAAAGCGCTGGAGATGCGCCACGGCACCAGATAGGATTTACGGGGCGGAGTATGATACGGCCATGAGGCCGAGACCCCGTTTGCGGCCATGGCTGATTATCGCGCTGTTGTACGCCTTTTCCCATGCCGGCCTGCGCGCCCAAGAAGTAGCAGCGGACGCCATCAGCACAGGACACTGGACGCAGGCCGAACAAAAGCAATTTAGTGATTGCGTAGCCCCATTAAACGCGGAATGCAAAGCTGCCTACACCCGTGCGTGCTCTACGCCAGCGGAGCGTTGGTGTGAGGTCTGGGAAGAGGGCCAGCACTGGGCACATGCTCACCCTGGTCTGTCTTTGGGAAAGGAAGACCACGCCAAATTTCACCAGTGCAACCGGGCGCACACGAGCGAGATGAACGGCACGCCCAAGCAGTTCTATGCCGCTATGGACTTCTGTCTGCGCGAAGCCTATGGACTAACGACAAGCGGCGGGAAGTAGCTATCCACATGGCACTCACAGCCGCCTTACGAAGCCAAGAGTCATCGCCGAAGCCCGGCATCTTCCGCAGAGCACTGGGGGCCAGTTTCGCTCCTCGGTATGCAAGTCTCCCTCTGTGGTTTCACTACTCCGTACTGCGACAACTGCTGCTTCAAGTCCGCAGTCTTTATCACCGCATGTCGCTTTCACGATCCAGATGGACCGAGCTAAACTTTGAGGAGGTTCGTCGATCCTTGCCGCCGGCTTCCTGTTCAGATAGTCGAAATGAACTACAGTTTTGCAATCACTGCATAGAAATGATATCTGCGGAACGTCCCTATATGACTCTTTTAGACTTTCGGCTATTTGTCGAAGGGTTTTTTCTGGCAGAGAAATGGTATGGCCATTTGGACACGTTACGTCGTAACGAGCAACAAGATTCACGGCTGCGCTCTCCCGTCCAAAGCGGTAATGTTACGCCGCGTCCTTCGTCAACTCTTCAAACGTCATCGGATCGGCAGTGACCATGTGCCGCAACGTGTCAAGGAATAGGTCAGGATTGTCCCGGCGATCAAAGCGGAACTCCATTTCGTGTAAGTAGGCTTGCAGATGCTTCGCGCTGAGCCGGTGCCACGTTCCGACAATCCCGCGCTTCAAGAGCGAGAATGCGGATTCCACGGTATTGGTATGAATGTCACCATCGACGTATATCCTCGACTTGTGCTTGATGGTCTTGTGCCGGTCCGACAGCTCCAGCGCCTTCATTGCCCCCGGATAGGCGTTGAACTCGTCAGTGACGATCACGTCCACATCTGCGCTCACGTTCTCACGGATGTACTGCGCCAGCGTCCCGCTCTTGACATCCTTGGCGTGGAAGAAACGTGTATCTCCACCACGCTGCCGGATGCCGACAACGATTTCTTTGTTGCTGTCACCGAATCCAGCCTTGTGCTGACTGTGCTTGCGACCGCCCACAAAGGTCTCGTCTACCTCGACCGTCCCATAGAGCATCGGCCGTTCGGTCTGAGCCATAGCACGGCGAATGCGATGGCAGAGATACCACGCGGTCTTGTAGGAACCTTTGTGATTGCCCCACAGGGTACGCTTGAGTTGCAGCGCACTCATGCCCTTCTTGGCTTCGCACAACAACAGGGTAGCGGTAAACCAAGTCGAGAGCGGGAGGTGGGAGTCGTTGAAAATCGTCCCCGCGGTCACGGAAAAGTGATATTCACACTCGGCACAGTCGAATTGTTTGTTAGCCTTGATCCAGGCGATGCGCGTACCATGGCAGCGCGGACACTCGACGCCATTGGGCCAGCGCAGTTTAGTGAGAGCCTCGCGGCATTTCGCGTCGGTGTCGAAAAACTCTTGAATCTGTAGGAGAGTCATGGCAACCTCTAGTTCGGTTTGCCCCCGGAAGGGGGGATATTCCGCAGAAGATCAGCGATTGCTAAATCAAAGTCCTGTTCTCGCTCAAGCTGTTGGTATAGTGGAGCGAATTGCTCGCGAGCTAGGCTGGCCAAATCGGGATCGGCCTTTGCACGATTCAGCATTTCCTGCCAACCGGGAGTACGCAGGGCCAGGAACATCGACTTTAGGGCGATGTTCTCGGCGTAAACCCGCTCGCAGGCCTTGAGCAGTTTGCGGACAAGTTCTTTCTTAATGGCCATAGGAGCCTCGCAGTGAAAACGCGAAAGCAGAAGATGGGCCGACCACTGGAAGATGTGCCGCTTCGCAAGCTGATAAAGAGTATCCGACGGGATATTCACGACAAACTTGCGGTTGTGGGGCCCGCAGAGGCCAGCGCGGAACCACGCAACCCCAAGCGCCGCAAGTAGTTGCCATCAGCATTACGCAACGATAGCACTATCCTTTCGTTATGTCAAGTGAATAATCATGAGTTTACTCGTGCCACCGAAGGCCAATAGATGTCTGGGCTTTAGCCCCTGAGAAGTTTGGCGCAGCTGCAAAGGTGTTTTGAAGGGGCGCAGCTTTAGCTGCGCCGTTGAGGCCTACTTTAATTTTGTCATCCCGAGGAGGACTTTAGTCCGACGAGGGACCTGCTTGTAAGGCCGCGCTGCGGCAACACAGAGAAGAACCAACCATCGTCCCGGAACTGAATCCCCCGCAGCGAGGAGCCGGTCTCCGGGACGTTGTGCTACAGACGAACCATGATTGCGTATCTCATGCTCGAGATTCGCATTGAAGGCGCGCACTCGCTCAAGGACAAGCGGCAGGTGGTGCGCAGCGTGAAAGACGGGCTACGCAACCATTTCAACGTTGCCGTTGCCGAGCTCGATGCCAGCGAGGCCTGGCAGCGCGCGACCCTGGGCGTGGTCAGCATCTCCGGCTCGCGCGATTATCTTGAAGGCCTGATGCACAACGTCGAGCGCCACGCCACCCGCGTAGCCAACAACAGCGGCGGCGAGGTGACCGATTCCTTTCTAGACTTTGTGCATGAAACGGAATTGGGCGGTCACTCAACCGGGGAATCGTGATGCTTATCACCGCAAGTTTGAACCACAGGCGGTATGCTCTAACGTTCCCCTCACGGAGCTATTAGCTCCTAGCTTTTAGCTCTTAGCAAGCCGCCGGTAACGAGCTGCCTCATTAAGAGACAGCGTTGGTTCGGCAGCAGAAGCTAGGAGGCAGAGCTAAGAGCTAACGGCCAAGAGCTAAGAGCTATGGAGAACCGGGGACAGAAATATCATCGCGAACGCATGGAAGAGGCGCTGCGGGAAGAGATCGTCGCCTTGGTCGAAGGAGAACTGGGCGATCCTCGCATTGGCCTGGTGAGCCTAAGCGAGTTGCATTTGGGCCCAGGCGGTAAGACGGCGCGCGCCTTTATCGTCGCCGCCGGCAACGATGATGAAGCGCGGCAAAGCCTGGAGGGCTTGAATGCCGCACGCGGCTACATCCGTCACGAGCTGACTCGGCGCTTGGGAGTGCGGCAAGCTCCGGAGATCTTTTTTGTGCTGGATCGCTCGGAGCAGTACGGCGGGCGGATTGAACAACTGTTACACAGAATTCAGAAGAGGAAAAAAAGCAGTTAGCATTTGGCACTTAGCTAAAACTGTCACCTGCCAGTGATTGAGGCTAAATGCCAACTGCTAATTGCTAAGTGCTCATGCTGAACGACGTCCTCAATCAGATTGGTCGCAGGCAGAAGTTCCTTCTCACCTCCCATGCCCGTCCGGATGGAGATGCGGTGGGCTCGACACTGGCCTGCGCCCAGATTCTGCGCAGCATGGGCAAACAGGCCAGCGTGGTCCTCAGCGATGGCGTGCCCGGCATCTACACTCCGCTTCCCTTCAGCGAGTCGGTACTACACCACACCGAGCAGGCGCCCGAATCCGAGGCCGTCATCATTCTGGAATGCGATAGTGTGCAACGCACCCGTCTCACGGCCTGGAGCGGCATTACCTCATCAACATCGACCATCACGCTACCGCGCGTCCCTTCGCCGATCTGAACTGGATCGATCCCAACGCCTGTGCGACGGCGGAGATGATCTTCCGCCTGGCGCGGGAGGCCGGCGTCAAGATTTCGCCCGAGGTCGCCACCTGCCTGTACACGGCAGTGCTGACCGACACCGGCTCTTTTTGCTTTCACGGCACCGGCGAGCGGACTTTTGCGCTGGCGCAGGAACTGGTACGCTGCGGCGCCGACCCGGTGCGCATCGCTCATAATGTTTACTTCTCTACTCACATATCGAAGATGCGCCTGCTGGGTGCGGCGCTGTGCAGCCTGCACCGCGATGGCACGCTGGCCTGGATGCATGTTGATCGCGCCACCATGGACCGCTGCCAGGCCTGCGACGAAGATTGCGAAGGCCAGGTGAACTATGCGCTCGCTATTCAGGGTATTGCAGTGGCGTTGTTCTTCCGCGAGGAGACCGATGGCCGCTTCCGCGTGAGCCTGCGCAGCAAGGGCTCGGTCAATGTCGCTGCGGTTGCCGCATCCTTCGGCGGCGGCGGACACGAATGCGCCAGCGGCTGCGGTATTGAAGGTCCGCTCTCGGTCGCCATCGAGCGCCTGGTAGCGCAACTCCGCATTCGCGGCTACGATGCGCACGTGCAATAATTAAGCAAGCATCGGCCCGTACTGCCTTAACCCTTGAGACCGACTCCCACTCTTACCGATCGCGCTCGCCGTTCCACCGACACCCTTGCCCTGATCGCCTTTTGCGGATATTTTTTCCTCCTCGGGCTGCAACTTGTAGGCCTGGTGGGCGCAGACGAGCCACGCTATGCGCAGGTGGCGCGCGAGATGCTGGCCCGTCACGACTGGGTCACGCCGGTGCTTTACGGACATCCTTGGTTGGAGAAGCCGCCGCTGTACTACTGGGGCGCGATGCTCGCCTACAAAGGTGCAGGCGGCGTCAGCGACACTGCGGCGCGCATTCCGTCCGCAGTGCTCTCTTCTCTGCTGGTCATCTTCATCTACGTTTGGTCGCGCCGCTTCCGCCGCGGCATGCAGCTTGACGCCGCGCTCATCACCGCATCAGCCGCCATCATCATAGGCTTCGGACGCAGCGCTTCCACCGACATGCCACTGACCGCCATGTTCACCGCAGCTATGCTGTCCTGGTACGGCTGGTATATAAGCGAGCGCCGAAGCTGGCTGCTGGGGTTTTACTTTTTCAGCGGACTGGCGACGTTAGCCAAGGGACCGGTTGCGGTCTTTCTCGCCGGACTCGTCATCGTGGCATTCGCTGCGCTGCGCCGCGACGGGCGTCTGCTGCTGCGCACACTGTCGCCCATCGGGATCGCGCTCTATCTGGCGGTGACAGCGCCATGGTTCGTCGCGGTGCAGCACGCCAATCCCGAATTCTTCCGGGTCTTCTTTCTGCAACACAACCTGGAACGCTTCACCAGCAACCTGTATCACCATCCCGAGCCATTCTGGTTCTACCTGCCGGTAGCGCTGCTGGCGCTGGTGCCATGGACTGTCTTCGTTATCGCTGCGGTCATCGACGCCATGCGCGACTGGCGCTTCTCGGCACAACAACCGGCCGGAGAGGAAGACCTGCGAACGTACCTGGCTTTATGGTTCTTGCTGCCCATCGTCTTTTTCTCTTTCTCGCAATCCAAGTTGCCGGGATACATTCTGCCGGCGATTCCGGCGGGCGCCATCCTGCTCGCCGATTTCATTCTGCGCCGCGAACAAGATGGGGCGAAACCCGCGATGTGGATGGTCCTGCTGCATGCGCTGCTTTCGGCGGCGATGCTGGCAGCGGCGTTTATTGTGCCCTTCAAGCTGTTAAAGCTGACGCTGCCGCGCCATGTCATCATCGTGGCTGCGGCGCTGACCATCATGACGATCCTGATGCTGTGGTTGACGCTGCGGAATCAGGGTTATCGCGCGCTTCGTTTCGCTACGCTGGTGCCGGTGGTAATCGCGTTCGCGCTTATCCTGCGCGGCACCGCACCCACGATCGACTTCCTGCTTTCAGCCCGTCCGGTCGAGGCTTCACTCCAGCAAACCGAACTCGGGCGCATTCCGAAAATCGCCGTTTACGACGTCCCGACGACCGTGGAATATGGTCTGGCTTTTTATCGCAATCATGCGGTCGCCAGCTACGAACACAATGAAATTCCCGCCGGCGATCACATCGTCGTGGCCGCCAGCGGGACCGAGAGGGAATTGGAGTATCGTCTGCCAGGACGCACAGTGACCCGGTTTGGCGGATTCGAATGGCAACACCTCGACTTTTATCTCATATCCGTAGCCGGAAACGGCCAGGATCCATAGACCTCTCATAACCCTTTCGTGATGTAGTGGTTAAACACCAATTGAATATTTACTTTACGGTGCCAAGCGAGCTACAAATCTCTTGACCGCAAACCACCGCTCATAGAGAATCAAGTTGTCTCATTTAGCTTATCAGTACAGAGACTGGCGGAGCTATGTCGCCAGTTCCGTTGTGCCTCCGCGCGTCAGTCACGCGGTGCCGGAGGGACATACCAAGTCCCTCTTGCGCGAGATCAGGTCACATAGAAGTTGCTCGCGTGAAATTGCTCGGCGCAATTCGGCAAGAGACGCTCGTTACTCTCAGGTGCGGTGGGTAGGTCAGCAATCGGGTGGGTTACTAAAGTCCGATTGCGGGTTTTGCACTTTCGTACTTTACGACACTTAGGCATGCGCATCGGCCGATGACGGTCGTGCGCCTGCTCTCGTCACCTTCTCGCGACGGTTTTGTCCGAGGACGCAGACGATGGACCTTACGCATTCTTACCAAGAAAAGGAAGTAATTTTGTGATATCAAATTATAGGCAACATCAAGACTTGAACTCGAATCATCGCTGGCGTCTGGCGCGGTGCGCAATTTCAGCATCCCTGCTTGCGGTTGCGCTTATCGCAATCATCACCGGCATGGGACAGACCGCCCAGAGCCAAACCTACAATGTGATCTACAACTTCACCGGCGGAGTGGACGGCGCTTATCCTTATGCCGGCTTGACCATCAATGCCTCTGGCCACATTTACGGCACGGCGTTTGCCGGTGGTGCGAATGGCTACGGTACGGTTTTTTCGTTACACAACCATGAAGGTAACTGGGCACTGAGGCCGCTCTACCCTTTTGTCGGAGGAAATGACGGCGAGGGTCCCGACGCCCGGGTAACCATAGGGCCAGACGGCGCTCTTTACGGCTCGACCTCGGCGGGCGGCGGAGGTCCCTGCTACCCGTCCAACGGATACACCGGTTGTGGCACGGTTTTCAGCTTAAGCCCGCCGGCACGAGCGCCAGCCACAGCCCTTTATAGTTGGACTCCGACTATCCTCTATAGTTTCTCCGGCAGCGATGGAGAGTATCCGCAAGGCGATCTCACCTTCGACCAGGCGGGAGATATTTATGGCACGACTGTCGATGGTGGCTCCGCCGGTTGGGGGCTGATTTATAGTCTGACTCCTGCCGACGGCGGCTGGACCCAGAACATTCTCTATCAGGCCCAAGGCGATGGCGATGGAGAGCTTCCCTGGGGCGGGGTAGTCTTCGACCAATCCGGCAATCTTTACGGGGTGTTCGGACAGAATGGACCCTATGGTTTCGGCGCGGTCTACGAGCTGACGCCTTCGGGTTCGGGCTGGTCGGAAAGCACCATCCACGGCTTCACTTTCCTCGGCGCCGACGGGGCTATTCCGCAAGCAGGACTTATCCTCGATTCGTCCGGTAATCTCTACGGCACCACCGTGCATAGTCTTCTGGGAGGCGGCTCCGTGTTTGAGATGGTTCCCTCGGGCGGCGGTTGGTCGTACAACTTCCTCTACGGACTTAGCGGCGGGATTGGTCTCGGCCCCTACGACAAACTGTTGATGGATGCAGGCGGAAATTTGTACGGAACCACCTTCGGCGACGGGCTGTATGGCTATGGATCGGTCTTCAAGCTGACGCCCGTTTTTGGCCTCTGGGCTTACACTTCTCTGCACGATTTCACTGGCGGCAGCGACGGAGGCAATCCCATTTGCCGGCTGGCGCTGGATTCCGCCGGCAATCTGTACGGTACCGCCTCCGGTGGCGGCGTGAACGGCATGGGCGTGATCTTCCAGATCGCGCCGTAAATCGCGATTGCACAGCGCCTGGTTGGCATGAAGAAGGGCGTTGTCGCGCGAGAGCGAATGCCTGTCGAGAGTGGCCGCCGCTTGACCCGGCGCGCGACCTTGATGCCGCCTTAGCCAACGACCCACTCAAGCAACTTCCAGCTTGAGTGGGTCGCATCCTGCTCGAAGGCGGGATTTCCTTACCGAGGCTCTCTCTTGGGCTCGCTGTGTTGCGCTGGAGCAGCAGCGTGCTCTGCCGGTGGATGCGCTGCACTCTGACGCGGCGCGGGCGCAGCAGCGTGCTCTGCCGGCGGACGCGCTGCACTCTGGCGCGGCGCGGGCGCAGCAGCGTGCTCTGCCGGCGGACGCGCTGCACTCTGGCGCGGCGCGGGCGCAGCAGCGTGTTCTGCCGGTGGACGCGCTACACTCTGGTGCGGTGCGGGAGCGTTGTGCTCTGCCGGCGGTCTGCTGGCGCGAGCAGCAGGCTCGCTCCGCTCCGCAGGGGGACGCGGAACAGCCGCGTTGTTTGCGTGCGGTGTGCTCTGTCTCTCAGGCGGCCGGGGAACGTTAGAGCGCGCGGCGTTGTTGGCCTCTGGAGGACGCGTCGCCCGGGTATTAACGGGAGCATTTCTTGCAGCCGTTACACCCGCTCCATGGAACGCTCCGGGCTTGGCGGTTGCCGCGATTGGCGGACGCCCATGGTTCTCCGAGGCCCGGAGTGAGCGGTCCTGAGCGGCAGCCCGTTCGTGCGCTGTCTGCTCGCCGGTCGCCTCAACGTGGCGCTCATTGGCCGCAGCTAGCTGTTGTGGAGTGGCCCGCGCGGTGATGCCGCCGGCTCCGCCGTTATAGCTAACCCGGTTGACGGTGACGTTGTTGACCACGGTCCTGTTGTAGACGTTGTGAATGTTGACCACGTTCACATTGTTGACGGAGCGGTTGTAGAAGAAGGCCCCATTGCGCCATTCCCCACCGAAGTAACCTACGCCGGTATAACCAAAGCCGTAGTTAATGCCGCCATAAAAACCGACCGTCGGCCCCCAATAACCGGCATGCCAGATGAAGGCCGATTCGCCCCAGCCCCAGTATCCGGGCGTCCATAACAGGCCCACGGCAGGCGCTATCACCCAGGTTCCCGGGACCCAGTAATATCCATCGTCGGGATCATAGGCCCAATAGCCCGGTGTCCAGATATAACCCGGACCGGGGCAAAGCGGCTGACTATAGACCGGCAACGGAGGCGGTCCAAAGCCTACCGAGATAAACACGCCCGCGCTCAATGACAACGGAAGAGCAACGAGCATCAGAGCTACCACCAATAACCGACTGCGCCGGAAGACACGCATATTTCCCCTTTCGTTCATTCCCCGCTCGGCCAGAGGCGTGAATGCGGCGGCACTTCGCCGTTGAGCTTTCAAACTTGAGTTTCTACATACTGCTATTCTGTGAAACCTGGTTATAGGAAATTAGTTGCGGTTTTCGTCCCGGCTGCCGCCTGCAAAAATTTTCTTTATACGGAAATCTTGCGGCTGTCTTAGGGTTAAGACAGCCCCGAATCTTCCCGAGGCAACCAGAATTCCCGCTCTTTTGGCGACGACCTAGAGTCTACGGGCTTCTCTCTTCATCGTCGTATCTGTGAGTGAACTCCCGAACGAAGTTCCGCCGGCAGGACGGATGCACTGCACGTCTCCCGCACTTAACCGGAAGCGAGAAGCGAAAAGCGGAGAGCCAAGAGCGATTTTCAGCTAGGGCAGGGTACCCAACTTGGCGACGGGCCAATAGCCGAAGACAGCCTTCCCATAGATGAAGCTTTCATCCACGGGCCCGAAGTCGCGGCTGTCGTTGGAGAGATTTCGGTGATCTCCCAGGACGAAGTAGCAATGTGTCGGCACTACGGTGTCCGGATAGGAACGAACGTCTTCGTACATCCGCGGCAAGTATGCTTCGGGTATGCGATGACCATTTACGAATACCACGCCGGCTTCGATTCTGACGTGGTCGCCGGCCACGGCAATCACCCGCTTGATGTAGCTCTTGGCGGGATCGCGCGGATAGCGGAACACAATCACATCGCCGCGCTCGATCGGCTCCAGTTTATACACGAACTTGTTGATGAAAACCCGCTCCTGGTCCTCGAGCGTCGGCATCATGCTGGTGCCTTCCACCTTCACCGGCTGGTACAGAAAGATGATGAAGAATGCCGAAACCGCCAGCGAGATGACGACATCCCGCAGCCAGCCTGACGCCGCGCGCTTTCGTTTTTCCAGTTGGTCGCCGGCCGCGGCTTCCGTCAAACCATCCGGAGTAGGAGGAGGCTCGGTTGAATTGTCTTGCCCGGAGGGGGAATTCATATCAATTGGTTAGACGGCAAACAAGCATTATAGTTTCGATTAATGCAGGAAGAACAGCGGCATCCCATTTCTCCGATCTGCTTGCTTCGTGCGCCATCGCCCTTTCTCCGATACAATGCATCGCAAGGATTTTTCCTCCATGAAGAAATCGGCTCTCTTCCTTTTGATCAGCCTGCTGGCGGTGGTTTGCGTTGCCCAGGGCGACCACGTGCCTGCGTACAACCATGCGCCGCCCAATCCCGGCGATGCGCTGCCCATTCTGCCCAGGGACCAGTGGCGTGGCGAAGCCTTTCAATATCCCTACCAGGTTCGCGCTTATGAGTTGGCAGCCAAGATCCCCGATGTGATCTATCAACTGCCATGCTACTGTTACTGCGAGCGGATTGGGCACAACAGCTTGCACAGTTGCTTCGAGAGCACGCATGGAACGCACTGCGCGCTTTGCATGAAGGAAGTTTTCTACGCTTACGAACAAACCAAGCTCAAGAAAACTGCAGCCCAGATACGCGCTGGCATCATAAAAGGAGAGTGGAAGGCCATCGACCTGGAATCGGCCGCCAAGAACGACGCGCAGAGCGATTAGCGAAAGCTCGTCGGTCTTACTCGCAAAGGTGGGTTGACGAAACTCCTCAGTTCCGTTTATAAATCAGCGCAACCCTCTGCACGAAATTGGGTTTTCCACACTCGGCAGCAGTTCTCTGTCGCAACGACCTAAGGGAAGCTTACCGAATGAAGAAAAAAGCCGTAGAAGACGTTAAGGGAAGCGCTCCCAGAACTATCAAAGCAAAGAGCTTACAGATGCCCGCAGCAAACTCCGATCGAGCCGTCCGGGGAAGTCGGCCGCTGAAAGTCTGGGATGATCCTCGTTTTTCACAGGCTGTGCAAAACTACGAGGCTGGGTTGAAGGCTCTCCAGGCCCACAAGTATGACAAGGCCAAAGCTCATTTTGAGAAGGTGGTGGCAACCCAAAGTCCCGAGCTCGCTGACCGGGCCCTGGTGCACCTCAACAGTTGCAACCAGCAGATGAGCCGGGCTTCCAACACCTTCAAGTCGTCCGAGGAACAATATGACTATGCTGTGTCGCTCATGAACCTCGGCGACTATGTGACCGCGCGCGAGAACTTTGAGCATCTGACCAGGAACTCTCCTAAACTGGATTTCATCTGGTACGGTTTGGCGGCCCTGAATTGCCTTACCGGCCGCTTTCCCGAGGCCATCAGCAACCTAGGCGAGGCCATCCGCCTGAATCCCGCAAACCGTTATCAGGCGCGTAACGATTCCGATTTCAAGAATCTGGCCGATGACCCAAGGTTCACCGAACTGCTCTATCCCGATACCAGCGCCGAAGCGGCAATCGAACCCGCAAAGTGGCGCTATTAGAGCTCGCCATTTAAACCGACCATGCCGAGTTCCGCAAATTCCGCTGCCGTGCGTTCCGTCAAAGTTGTGGCGATGGGCGGAGGCACGGGTCTCTCGACCTTGCTGCACGGGTTAAAGCATTATGTGAGTCCCGGGGCGGAAAACACTCAGCCAGAGCTTTTGCCCAACATCTCTGATCTGTCGGCAATCGTTACCGTCAGCGACGACGGCGGCTCCAGCGGACGTCTACGCAAGGAGTTGAATCTTCCCGCTCCCGGCGACGTGCGCAATTGCATCGTGGCGCTGTCGGAAGAAGAAGCGCTGCTCTCGCGGCTCTTCCGTTATCGCTTTCCCTCCGGCGAGGGAGTCGGCGGACACAGTTTTGGCAACTTGTTTCTGTCGGCCATGACCGCCATCACCGGCGACTTCAGCCAGGCGATCAAGCATTCCTCCGCGATTCTGGCCACGCGCGGCCACATTTATCCTGCCACCACCAGCAACGCGCAACTGTACGCCATCATGGATGACGGTTCCGTGGTCCGCGGCGAAACCAACATCACCGCCAGCGATCGTCGCATTGTTGAGCTGCGCATGGATCCCGCCGATGCGCCGCCGCTGCCCAAGGCCATGGAGGCCATCGAGAGCGCCGACCTCATTACCATTGGGCCGGGTTCGCTGTTCACCAGTCTGGTTCCAAATCTGCTGGTGCGCAACGTTGCGAAGGCGATCACGAACTCGCACGCGGTGAAAATTTTCGTTTGCAATCTGATGACCCAGGCCAACGAGAGCCTGGATCTGACAGCTTCGGATCATATTCGCGCTCTCTACAACCACGCACACCATCAGTTCTTCGACTACGCTCTGGTGAATCGCACGCCGGCGTCGCCGCAGCTGGCGGCCAAGTATGCGGAGAAGCGGCAGTCGCAGATCGAAGCCGATGTCGATCAAATTGAGGCACTCGGCGTCAAGCCGGTGCTCGGTGAATACTTGACGGAAGAGGAACATCCCATCGAAGGCCTGGTCGCCCGCCATCAGGTCCATCGTGTTGCGCAGGACCTGCTCCGGCTTATGATGGAGCTGCGCGACTCGCCCGTAGCCGCATTACACGAAAAGCAATAATTCACCACAGAGGCACAGAGAATTCAAGAATCAAACTCCGTGGACTCTGTGGTGCGAGCCTTCTAGCGTCGCAAACAGTCTTTCGCCACGGAGATCAGTGAGAGCAGGAAAGAACTCGAAATTAATTCTCTCTGCTCTGTGTGTCTCTGTGGTGAAATGGGGTGTCTGGTCTTACGCAAATGCCCAAGAGAGCCCCTGCAAATTCCGCGAAGCACCAGCATCCCAGTTTCGCGATTGCGATTCTTGCCGCCGGAAAAGGCACGCGGCTGAAGTCGCGCCATCCCAAGGTGCTGCACGAGATTGCCGGCAAGCCGTTGCTGGCCCACGTGGTCGCAGCCGCAATGCAGGTTGTGCCCGCAGAGAGCATCTTCGCCATCATCGGGCATGAAGCCGACAAGGTGCGGTCGGCTCTGCAATCAACCGGCATCGGCTTTGTGCTGCAAAGCGAACAGCGCGGTACCGGACACGCCATGATGCAAGCCCGCGAGGCACTGCGCGGCTTTCAGCACGTGCTAGTGCTTTCAGGCGATGTTCCGCTGATCTCCCCGCAGACGATTGCGCGGGTTCGCGATTTTCACATCGCAAACGGCGCCGCAATGGCAATCCTTACCGCCGAGCCACCCGATCCCACCGGTTATGGACGCGTCTTCCGCCGAGTGGTCAAAGGCGAGGAGACCGACGTCGTGGAGCGCATCGTTGAACAGAAGGCCTTGCGCGGAAAAGAGACCGCACGGCGCGAGATCAACTCCGGTATCTACTCTTTTGCCGTCGCGCCGTTGTACGCGCACATCGGCAAGCTCGGTACCGACAACCCACATCATGAGTACTACCTGACTGACATTGCGGCGCTGTTGCGCAAAGCGGGAGAAAAAGTACTCGCTCTTCGCGCCGATGATTCCCACGAAGTGCTGGGTGTCAACACCCGTATGGAGCTGGCCCACCTGGACGCCCAGCTTCGCGCCAGGAAAGCGCGCGAGCTGATGCTGGCCGGCACAACTATCTTTCGTCCCGACACCTGCGACATCGACGCCGATGTCGAGATCGGAACCGACACCGTGATCGAACCGTTCGTGCAGCTCATCGGTAAAACCAAGATCGGCGCCGATTGCCGGATCCGCTCCTATTCCGTCATCAGCAATTGCGAAATTGGTGACAACGTCCTGATTCGCCCCGGTTGCATTCTGGAGGACTCAGTCGTGCGCAAGGGCGCGCAACTGGGACCATACTCGCACCTGCGTCCGGGCAGCGATATCGGCGAGGACGCGCACGTCGGCAACTTCGTGGAGACCAAGAAGACGCGCCTGGGCAAAGGATCCAAAGCCAATCACCTCACCTATCTTGGCGACTCGGAAATCGGAGAAGGCGTGAACGTCGGCGCCGGCACTATCACTTGCAATTACGACGGCGTGCATAAGCACAAGACCGTGATTGAAGACGGCGCTTTCATCGGCAGCGATGCCACCCTGGTCGCTCCGGTTCGCATCGGACGGGGAGCCTATATCGGCGCGGCTTCCTGCATCACCGACAATGTGCCAGAAGATGCGCTGGCTATCGGTCGCGGCCGCCAAACCATAAAGGAAGGCTGGGCCAAGCAACGCCGGACAAAGATGAAATCGACACCGGAATAGACTGCTTCGCCAGCTTGGCCATAGAGCTCGGGCTTTTAGCTCTACAATAAATCGTTATGGATATTTGCACGCGGCGTCCGCTCCTGCGACGCTCTGTCCTGGCCCTCGTCGCAACTGCGCTTTTGCTGCTTGCTGGCTGCTCCCATCAATCTGCCGCCAAGCGTTATGAATTGCAAGGCCGCGTCGTGGCAGTGGACGCCGCAACTCGTGAGCTCACGATTGCTCACCAGGACATTCCCGGATTCATGGAAGCCATGACTATGCCGTACCTGGTCAGCAGCAGCGATGACTGGGTCTTCCGCGCGATTGCGCCTGGCGATCAGATCCACGCTACACTCGTCGTCAGCGATCACGCCGAGCTTCAGGACATCAGCTTCTCCAAGGGCAGCGACACTGCTGGCGATGGAACTTCGCAGTTACACATCCCGCAACCAGGCGAACAAGTTCCTGACTTCACATTGACCAATCAGAATGGCGAGATAATCCATTTCAAGCAATTCCACGGCAAGCCGCTGCTGCTGACTTTCATCTACACCCGTTGCCCGTTTCCCGACTACTGCCCGCGCCTGAGCAGCCACTTCGCCCAAGTCCTGCTGCAGTTGCAGAAAAATCCGCGAGCGTTCGCGAAGTCGCAGCTTCTCAGCATCAGCATCGATCCCGAGAATGACAGCCCTGCGGCGTTGCGTGTCTACGGCAGGCACTATGTGGGCCGGGTCGATCCCAGCTTCCAGCACTGGCAGTTCGCTTCAGGCTCGCCCCAGCAGGTGCGCAAGGCCGCCAACTTCTTTGGGCTGGCTTACAACACCAAAGACGGGCAGATCGTACACGGCCTCAGCACGGTGCTGATCGGCAAAGACGGAAAAGTGCTCAAGGTATACTCAGGAAACAGTTGGCAGCCGGACGACGTCGCCACCGAAATCGTCGCCGCGACTCCTGCCGGATAACACATTGAGTGAGGGTGCCCGGGACTCGTGATGATTCTTGGTGGTGGAGGTTGACCGGCAACTGGCGCCAATATACCTCGCTTCATGTCGTGCGGTCATACCGAATACAGCTTCAAGGAGCTTACATGGCGGAAAATCATAATCCTGTTGCCCGACTGAACGAGCTAATCAGCGGCATTGAATTTGCCATCTTGACCACGATTCGCCCCGATGGCACATTGCACAGTTGTCCGATGGCCGCCCACGGAGTTGATCCCACCGGTGTCTTGTGGTTTGTCTCCGGCAGCAACACGGAGAAGGTCGAGGCCGTCAAGACCAGCCAGCGCGTGAATGTCTCCTTTGCAGATCCCGCGGCCGAGCGCTACGTTTCCATTAGCGGCTTCTGCGAGCTGGTGCGGGACCACGTCAAAGCCAAAGAGCTATGGAAGCCCAGCTACACGTCCTGGTTCCGCGGCGGACTGGACGATCCCAGCCTCATCCTGCTGAAGATTGACGTGCAGCAAGCCGAATATTGGGACGCAACGGCCGGCCGCATGGTGGACTTGCCCGGCTTCAACAAGCCGGCGATCCAATAGCGACAGCCCCAAGCGCTGTCGGCGTCCGAAGAGTTGGGCGGCACTAAACTCGGCTCTATGGCAGGATTACGGCCGCGCCGTCAATCGCGTCCTGCTTGACGGCCAGCAAAGCTTCGTTCGCCTCATCGAGGGAAAACGACGTGACTTTCGGTCGAAGGCCGATTTCAGCCGCCAGCTTCAGGAAGTCGCGAGCGTCGGCGCGGGTCATATTGGCGACGCTGCGGATCTGGCGCTCGCCCCACAACATGCTGTCATAGTCAAACTGTGGCATGCGGTCGAGATGGATCGCGTTGATCGCGACCACCCCGCCCTTGCGCAGACTCGACAGCGCAGCCACCACGACATCACCGCTGGGCGCGAAGGTTAGGGCGCGATCGAGTTCCACCGGAGGCTTTTCGTTTTCTGTACCAACCCACTTTGCGCCGAGCGATTCCGCCAGCTTGCGATGGGACTCTCCGCGCGTGGAAACGTATACATCGCAGTTCCAGGCATGAAGTACTTCGATGGCCAGGTGCGCCGATGCGCCGAATCCGAACAGCCCTACACGCTCGCCCTTTTCGACTCCGGCAACCCTTAGGCTGCGAAAGCCGATGATACCCGCACAGAGCAGCGGCGCCGCATGCAGATCATCTAGCTCCCCCGGCAGCGGAAAGACAAAGTCAGCGCGAGCCAGGGCGTACTCCGCGTAACCACCGTTCACGGTATAGCCGGTGAAGGTGGGCGAGTCGCAGAGATTCTCCATCGCATGCTTGCAGAACCAGCAGGTGCCATCGGTGCCGCCAATCCAGGAGACACCTACGCGCCCTCCTTGAGGGCAATCCGCCGCAGTGCCCTCAACAATGTCGCCGACAATCTGGTGGCCGGGAATCACGCGCGGCAGATGCGGGGGCAGTTCGCCTTCCACGATGTGAAGATCAGTGCGGCAGACGCCGCAAGCGCGAACTTTCAGCACAACGTGGCCCAGCTCGAGCGCCGGCTTGGAAACATCTTCAATCCGCAGCGGTCGCTGGGCGACGGGAGCGGGAGCAAGTAAAACCGCGGCTTTCATAGGCTTCCTTGAGCAACGAACACCGAATGATTCTACAACTCCGGCTATGGCGCGCCGACATCCCGGATTTCTGGGACAATGTTGGGCATGATCACGCGACCAATACGATTCTGGTTCATTCTCTCGCTTTTGCCTTTCTGTGCTGGCAGCATCCGCGCCGCCGACAAGCCGGCCACTCTCGCGCAGACGCTCACGGAAGTCTCTGCCGCCTACGCCAAGCTGGAGCCGCAGTCGATTCGTCCCGCCGAAGGCTTCATCAAGTACGACTACCTGATTCCAGCCGGCTACTACAAACAGATGTGGGACTGGGACGGCTTCTTCATCGGCTCGCACCTGGCGCAGCAGGGCAAGCCGCAGTATCTGAAGTGGTGGGTGCTGGATTTTGCCGGCGCGATCGACAAGGACGGCTACGTTGCCGGCTGCATCACCACCAAGGGCCCGCGCCCGCTGATGGGCAAGTTCGCCATGAAGCCATTCCTGGCGCAGGGAGCGGTCATCGCATCGGACGGCCTGGGCGACTACGAGTGGGTAAAGCCGATCTGGGAGAGCCTGAGGAAGGTCATCGTCTATCGCGAGCAAACGCAGTTCGATCCGAAGTACGGGCTGTTCTTCTGGGAGAATGCGATTTCTTCGGGCGCCGACAACAACGTCGCGCTGACTAACGATCCCAACGACAAGAGCGCCATCCTGTCCACCGACATCAGCACCTTTCAGCTTCGCGAGTACAAGGCCATGGCACAACTTGCCGACAAGTTCGGCAAGCCTGACGAGGCCGTCGAGTTTCGCAAGAAGGCCGCGGACCTGAAGGCGGCGATGCTCGCACACATGTGGTTTCCGCGGGAGACGATGTTCTACAACATCCGCCGGGATACGGGTAAGCCGGTCAAGCGCATCGGCTATTCCAACTTCGTTCCGCTCATCGACGACATCCTGCCGGAAAAGAGCGCGCAGGAGATGATCCAGCGCTATCTGCTGAACAAAGACGTGATGCTCGCGCCGTACGGAATTCGCAGCCTATCGAAGCAAGATCCGGATTACAACAATGCCGCGATCATCGTTCCCTATTCCAACTGGCAGGGACCGATCTGGATCAACGCGAACTACCTGAATTACATCTCGCTGAAGCGCTATGGCTTCGACAAGGAAGCGGCGGAGTTGTCGGGCATTCTCGGACGTATGGTGCTGGCTGACATCCAGAAATGGGGATCGATGCACGAGGACTACAATGCCGAGACTGGCGAAGGGCTCGCGCCCACTCCGGAGCAGTCACCCAATCATGTGTTCGCGGGCTTCGTAGGATGGAACCTGCTGGTGCAGGACATGCTGCAATGCGAAGTGAAGAGCGAATGCAGGTTTTTGAAGAATTACGGCGGCAAGTAGCTTGCCCGCCCTAGCAAAAGAAGGCTAAGAACGGGGCACGCGGCGCGGAGCAGTACGGAAAGTAAAGGAGATTTTCTCGCGCCATCGAAACTGCAGATCCCTTCGCTCCGCTTCGGTCGGGATGACAGTGGAGAAAGTGATGCTGAAAGCTGACGGCTGACAGCTCTTTACGGTGTGCCGTACACCTTCTTGTACACCTCGGCGTTGCGCACGATGGCCTGGACGTACTCGCGCGTTTCGGTGAACGGAATCGACTCCACAAACTCTTCCACATCGCGATAGTTGCCGGAAGCGCGCCAATCTTGCACGCGGTCAGCGCCCGCATTATAGGCAGCCAGCGCGTACTCCACCTGCCCGCCGAACTGATCGATCATCTGCCGGAAATAGTGCGTCCCTAACTCAATATTGGTTGTCGGGTCCAGCAGCGAGTCGGTGCTGTAGTGATGCAATCCTTCTTTCTTGGCCTCGCCCTTTCCTGTCCTCGGCAACAACTGCATTAGCCCATAAGCATTGGAGTGAGAGATGGCACTGGGATTAAACTCCGACTCCTGGCGAATGAGCGAGGCCACCAGATAGGGATCAAGCCCATTCTCTTCCGAGTACGTCCGCAGCGCGTCCCAGTAAGGACGCGGGAAAAGTCCTTGCCAATAGGGCGCCGGTAGCGCGTTCACATCCATGGAGAAGTAACCGCTGATGGCGCGCTTCAGCGCCTGCAACGCGCGATAATACTCGCCGCCGCTGGTATAGATCTTGGCAACCTCCAGCATCTCCCAGCACGGGCCGGTCGAACTGCCTGCCTCCAGTTCACGCACCGCCAGGTCGGTCGTGCCGGCGTTCTCCAGCAGCTTGGCGCGGCCGTAATGCAGATCGTCTTCCGGCGGATCGGTGATTTGCGACACCGGATCGAGCACAGTCGCTGATGACACATGTTGCAGCGCGGCCACAGTCACAGCCGGCGCGGCGGGCAGCGTCGCCAAACGGCGGCGCGCCAATACGCCGTAGTAATAGTTGCGATAGCGCTCGGAAAGCTTCTGATAATACGCCCGCGCTACGCCGTAATCGCGATCGTCCTCGGCCATGCGCCCGCGCCAGTACATCGCATTGGGAACTTCATTCGTTCCCGGGTAGAACTCAACCTGTTCCTCAAAATATTTCTTGGCCTCGTCTTTGCGATTCTGCCGGTAGGTAAGCCAGGCACACTTCCAATGCGCATAAGCGGCTTTCGTCCCGCTGGGAAAGCGCTCATGAATTTCGCGATAGTAGTCGATAGCGTGATCGTAATCCTTGCGCAGGAGGTACATGTTGCCGGTGGTGAGCAGCGCTGATTCGAGCCACGGCGATTTGGGTGCCGTGGACCGCATGTGTTCGAGGATGTTGCTAATGGAGCCGTCATCATTGGCGTCGCGAGCGATCTCGACCTGCTGATACCACTTCTCCGCGCTGGCGTCGCTGCCGTCGTCGGGAATCTGGTCCAGCGCTTCCCGCGCAGCGCGGGTGTTGCCGTCGTGCCTATAGGAGTTGGCAAGCTGAATCAGTCCCGCAGATCGCTGGCCCGCGGGAGCGAGATCGACGACGTAGCGGTACTCATCAGCAGCACCGCCGTAGTGACGCACGGCGTACAAAGAGTCGGCGCGCTTGAGATGCTCCGCATAGGTCACCGGCGGCAGCGAAGTTTCCTCGGGAATCTTCCGCAGATCGGCCTCGGCCTGGTCGGCGAGATAGCTGGTCGCATATTCGTAGTAAACGCGCTGTAGAATCTCGGCTCCATGGCGACCTTGCCCAGCCTGCACGTAGGCCTTGCCAAGGAAGTATTCAGTCTCCGCCTTGACCGGCGAGCGGTGCGCCTCCAGCAAGCGGATGGCCTCGCTCGCCCGATTCATCGCCAGCAACGCCTTAGCATCGGCAATGGTGGCGTCGTGATCATAGAGGGAGTCTGGGAAGCGCACGCCGAAGTCGCGCAGATAGGCCAGCGACTCCTCGGGATTGTTGCTCAGCACATAGGAGTTGCCGATGAAGAATGCGATGTAGTCTTTGAGTTCGCCAATCTGCGGCTGCGCCTTCTGCAACGCGGCGATGGCCGCGGGATATTGTGCGTCGAGATAGTGGGCATAGCCGATGGCGAACCAAGCCAGCGCTGCGGCCTCGGTGCCAGCGTGAGTGTGGGCGTAGTTCTCGACCCCGCCGTAGGCGGCGGGCGTGCGGAACTCGACCAGTTGCCGCGCCATGGGCCGCAAATCGCTGGAGGCCACGAAGCTGCGCTTCATGCGGTGCGCGCGCGCAACCGTAACTTTCTTCCGAGAGCGCGGGTGGGCGGAGGCCGACTTCTTGTGCGCGGCGGTCTTTGACTTTTGTGTGCTGGTGGCTTTCTTCTTGGTTGGGGACGAGGACGCACTGTCTTGCGCAAGCAGTCCATTGCCTGACAACATCAGCAGGCAAGCCAGTATGGTGACGACAAATCGGCTCGTAGAATTCACTGAATGCAGTTTAGCGCGGTTGCCCACGGTGAGCCTATGGCGATTCGTTTACAGAATCGATTCCCGCCCGTGACATCCGGCAGGCTGGCGCGTCCGTATCATAGACGTAAGCTCCACCAGAGCCGACAACCGTCGGGCGCTGAAAACGCGTCCGGCAATCGGAAGTACACCCCCGGTTAGCCCGATGCCGTTCCGAATAGGTAAAATGGGGCACCGCAAATTGCATTACTGGCGTAAAATCTGAATCTGCACAAACATGGGGACCATCCAACCAAAAGTAGCTGAACCGGCAGGCGATGAGTTAGCACTGGTTCACGCGGCCAAAGCGGGCGACATCAGCGCCTTCGAGCAGTTGGTGCACCGCTACGACCGCAATGTTTTTCGGATTGCGCAGCACATCACGCAGAACCGCGAAGACGCGGAAGACGTGGTGCAGGACGCATTCCTGAAGGCGTACACGAACCTGGCTAATTTTCAGGAGCAGTCGAAGTTCTACACGTGGCTGGTGCGGATCGCGGTGAACGAGGCGCTGATGCGCCTGCGCCGCCGCCGTCCGGAGCGGATGGTGTCGCTTGATGAGGACATCAAGACCGAAGAAGACTCCATGCCGCGCGAGGTGGCCGACTGGTCGCCGAATCCGGAACAGCTTTATACGCAGGGCGAGCTGAAAGAGATTTTGGGCAAGACCATTCAGGGGTTGCCGCCCAGCTTCCGCACCGTCTTTGTCCTGCGCGACGTTGAGGGCCTTTCCACCGAAGAGACGGCGGACGCCTTGGATTTGAGCATTCCGGCAGTGAAGTCCCGATTGCTTCGCGCCCGGTTGCAATTGCGTGAACGTTTGAGTAAATACTTCAAAAATCGCTCTGGTGGAGATGGCAAAAAGTGACCTGCTCTGATTTTCTGAAAGAGCTCACCGATTATCTTGACGATTCAATGGACGCCCAGACCAAGGCGGAATTGGAAGACCATCTTCAGTGGTGCCACAACTGCTATGTCGTCTGCAATACGACGAAGATGACCATCGAGATCTACCGCGACTCCCACCTGTACGAACTTCCCGACGATCTGCGCGGCCGTCTGCGCACCGCGATCATGACGAAGTGCCAGGGCCACAAAGATTCGTGTACATAGCACCTATCTCACCTATCGCATAAATCGCGTCGTACCGCGGCGCTGGTCCACCTACAAGCCCCGCGTATTTGTCGCAGGTGGATATTAGGTTGGATGGCACTTTCCATCGATTTGCGATAGAGTTTCAACAAGCTTTCCGCTCTGTATTTCGAGACACCATGTCAACAGGATTTCTCTCCCGGTTGCACAAGGGCGCGGTTTTATGTGATGGCGCCATGGGTACGCTGCTCTACGCCAAAGGCATTTACATCAACCGCTGTTACGACGAGCTGAACCTTTCGGCGCCGGACCTCATTCGCGGCATCCATCAGGATTACCTGAAGGCGGGAGCCGAGGTGATTGAAACAAACACCTTCGGCGCGAATTCGTTTCGCCTGGCAAAGCACGGATGTGTGGACAAGTTGGTCGAGGTGAACCGTCAGGGCGCACGGCTGGCGCGTGAGGCGACCAAGAATTTCGATGCCCTGGTCGCCGGAGCCGTGGGACCACTAGGAGTGCGCATCGAGCCGCTGGGCAAGATCGCTCTCGCCGAAGCTCGCGATGCCTTTCGCCAGCAGATCGCTGCTCTCAACGAAGAGGGTGTCGATTTGTTGATCCTGGAAACGTTTGGCTATCTGGAGGAGTTGCATCAGGCAATACTCGCCGCCCGTGACGTAAATCCGGAATTGCCCATCGTGGCGCAAGTGACCATCGACGAAGACGGAAATTGCCTGGATGGATCCAGTCCCGAGCACTACGGGCCGCAGCTGGAGGCCTGGGGAGCCGACGTGGTCGGCTGTAACTGTAGCGTAGGCCCGGTCGCCATGCTGGACGCGCTGGAGCGGGTCCGCACCGTCACCACCGCTCCGCTTTCCGCGCAACCCAACGCCGGAATTCCGCGCTCCGTCGAGGGGCGCAACATCTATCTCTGCTCGCCCGAATACATGGCGAACTACATGGAACCGTTCGTCAACGTCGGCGTGCGCCTGATTGGCGGCTGCTGTGGCACGACGCCCGAACACATCCACACCATGAAGCTGTTCCTGAAGGTGGGGGCGGCGCGCGCATCGTCGTACAAGGTCGCCAAGACCACCGAAACGAAACCCGTGGAGCCCTCGCCGTTGCGCGAACGCTCGGCCCTCGGTCGAAAAGTTGCCGCCGGCGAATTCGTGACCATGGTGGAGATCGTTCCACCGCGTGGCATCGATGCCAAGCGCGAACTGGAAGGTGCAAAGTTCCTGAAGTCCGTGGGCGTGGATGCAATCAATATCCCCGACAGTCCGCGCGCTTCAGCCCGCCTGAGCAATCAGGCACTGTGCCTGTTGGTGAAGCAGGAGGTGGGAATCGAGCCTGTCCTGCATTACACCTGCCGCGATCGCAATGTGTTGGGGATTCAGTCGGACCTGCTAGGGGCTAGCGCCATCGGCATCCGCAATCTAATTTGCATCACCGGCGATCCGCCGAAGATGGGCGATTACCCCGATGCCACCGCAGTCTTCGACGTTGACGCAATCGGTCTGGTGAACATCGTCCGCAATCTGAACCGCGGTCTCGACATTGGTGGCAACCCTACAGGAAGCTCGACCGGCTTTGTCATCGCGGTTGGCGCCAATCCGGGCGCCCCCAACATCGACGAGGAGATTCGCCGCTTCGAATACAAGGTTGAGGCGGGCGCGGAACTCGCCGTCACTCAGCCAGTCTTCGATGTTCGCCTGCTGGAGGAGTTCCTGCGCCGCATCGAGCACTGCCGTGTTCCCGTAGTCGCCGGCATCTGGCCGCTCACCAGCACCCGCAATGCCGAGTTCATGAAGAACGAGCTGCGAGTCTCGATTCCCGACGAGATCTTCGCTCGCATGGCCAAGGCGACCACCGCCGACGCCGCCCGCGCCGAGGGTGTGGCCATTGCGCGCGACATGCTCGCCGCCGTCAAGGACATGGTGCAAGGCGCGCAGATCAGCGCTCCGTTTGGCCGTTATTCGTGCGCTGTGGATGTGCTGGAAGCACTGGGAACAAGCAAGCGCGCGGCGGTCTAGCTGGAAAGACTCGCCGCTTGAATTTTGCATTCGGTGTGCGGAATCTACACTAGAATGTGATCGGAGTTTGAGCGTGCCTAAGTTTGAAGAGTGCCTGGAACGGCTGGAGAAGATCGTCGCGGAATTGGAAAAGGGCGAGGTGTCGCTCGACCGCGCGCTGGAACTTTTTGACGAGGGCATGAAGCTTTCAGATTCCTGCCGAAAAGAGCTGGAGGAAGCCGAAGGCAAGGTTGAAGTCCTGCTGAAACGCAATGGCAAGCTGCAGCCGGAAGCCTTCGAATCCGCGCCCCAAAGCGGAGATGAGCGAGGGTAGAAAAACGAGTTCCCTCGGCGGCTAAAGCCGGCGGGTTTCAACGACTTTACGGCACGCCTAAAGGCGTGCCCCTTCAAGACGGCGCTCAAATGCGAACTTGTCCCTAACACAAATTCCTCAGCCCAGTTGCTTGCGCCAGTCGGTCTCCTCGACGAATTGTCTGGAATCGCGCCAGCCTGCCTGCACCTTCACGAATAGCTCCAGAAATACTTTCGTGTTCAGCAATTTTTCAATCTGCAGGCGCGCGGCAGTGCCAATCTTCTTCAAGGTGGCTCCCTGTTTGCCGATGAGGATTGCCTTCTGCCCATCGCGCTCGCAATAAATCACAGCCGCGATACGGGTGAGCCTTGCGCCTTCCTCGTACTGCTCAATCAGCACGGTAGTTGCGTACGGCACTTCCTGCTCGGTAGCCAGCAGCACTTGCTCGCGAATCAGTTCCGCCACCAGGAAGCGCTCGGGCTGGTCGGTGAGCTGGTCTTTGGGGAAGTATCGCGGGCCTTCGGGCAGCGCTCTCACTACCGTGTCTAACAGCATGTCGAGCCCGTCGCGCTTGAGCGCCGAGATTGGAATGACTTCGGCGAAATCGTGCAGCGATTTGTACTCCGCGATCAGAGGCAGCAGCTTCTGCTTATCCAACGCGTCGATCTTGTTCAGCAGCAGGAAGCACGGCTGACCGCTCTGCTTGACGATGTCGAGCACAAACTGGTCGCCGGTACCGAACTTCGCAGTCGCATCCACGATGAGCAGTAGCAGATCGCAGCCTTCGAGCGCGTCATACACTTCTTTCATCATGCGGCGGTTGAGCGAGTTGATGGGCTTGTGGATGCCAGGCGTGTCGACCAGCACGATCTGTCCCGCTGGGCGTTTGCCCTTGCGTTCAATGTTGATGATTCCCTGGATGCGATTGCGGGTGGTCTGCGGTTTGCGGGTGACGATGGCCAGCTTCTCGCCAACCAGCGCGTTCAGCAACGTGGACTTGCCTGCGTTGGGACGTCCGATGATGGAAACGAAGCCGGAGCGGAATGCCATCAGGCCCCAACCTGCTTCGGCTGCAAGCTGACGCGCACGCGGCCGACGCGGCGCTCGGTGGATTCCAGCACTTCGAAGCGCAGGCCGTTCTCTTCAAACACTTCTCCCGCTTTCGGGATGTGTCCGGCCAACTCGCTGACCAGCCCGGCAATGGTCGTAGCTTCCTTCTCTTCCGGCCGCACGCCAAGCAGCTTGTCCAGCAGGTCCACATCGGTATTACCGTTCAAGATGTAGGAGGTCTCGCTCTCTTTGATCACCTCGGACTTCTCATGCTCGTCGCGGATTTCGCCGACGATCTCCTCCACCAGATCTTCAATGGTCACCAGTCCGGCGACGCCGCCATACTCGTCGATCACGATCGCCAGACGCGTGTTGTCGCGCTGCATCTCGCGCAGCAACTCGCTGCCCAGCTTGGTCTCAGGGACGAAGTACACCTCCGTCTTCATCAGGTCGCGGACCGTCTTGGTGTGTGCTTCGACGTCGCGCACCTGCAACACATCCTTGGCGTAGACGATTCCCTTGATGTGGTCGAGATCGCCTTCGTAGACCGGAATGCGGGAGTACGGATGCTTTTTCAGCAGCTCAGTGAACACTTCGACGGTAGTAGTGACCGGTACGGCGACGATCTCCGGCCTCGGCGTCATCACCTCGCGAACGGTCTTGTTGCCGAATTCCACCACCGACTGGATGAGGTCGCGATCGCTCTCTTCCAGAATTCCCTCTTCCTGTCCCGCCTCGATCAGCGCGTCCACAGCTTCCGACGGGTGCTCGGGCTGTTGTTCGGCGTGCTCCTTGGTCAACGACGCCACGGAAAGGCCGAAGCCCAGAATCAGGGTCGCGGGCAGCGCGAGATAGATGAGCGTCCGCAGCACCGGCGCCCACGCCGCGAGCCACTCGCCCTTGGTGCGCACGAAAAAGAGATAAGGCAGCAACTGATGGAAGATAACGATGATGAAGATCAGGCTGACAACGGCCTGTACCAGATCCAGCACGACCCAGCGCTTCTCCATGAACAGCACGTAGCCGATGAGCACGCCGATGCTGGCAATGCACAACTGCGTCAGCACAGCCATGGAGAGCGCAGCGCGCTCCCGGCTCACATGCAGACGCGGCTCGACACGTTCCTCGTAGGCTTCGACGTTCTCTTCGAACTCCCGCGCCAGAAACTTGCCCATCTCGGCGTGGAGGCGGTCAACGTAAGAGACCAGGGTGAGCAGCCCCATCAGCACCAACAACAGGATGGCCAACGGAAGATTCATCTCCGCCGTCCTAGCTTTGAAACCGAGGCAACCGATTTGCGGGGCCGAGACGCCGAACGCTTATCAAGGTCTTTATGGGCCCGTTCGATCAGTCCTACCGGCAGTTTCAGCAGATGGCGCAATCCGGCTTCTCGCGCCTGCATTTCGCCGCCATCATTCTCGTGATCGTAGCCGGCCAGGTGCAGCAGTCCGTGCAGAATAAGAATTCTCAGTTCGGTTTCCGTGGAGTGCCCGAGTTGGGCGGCGTTAACGGCGGCAATTTCCCCCGAGATGGCAACGTCGCCGGCGTTGTTGGCCCCTCCCCACAGCGGTTCAAAGCTCAGGACATCGGTCGGCTCGTCTTTCTGCCGGTACTGCCGATTCATACGGCGAAGCTCGTCGCTGGTGGTAATGCAAACGCCGACCTCGCCCCGCAATCCAACGGCGCGTTGTGCCTTGGCCGCAAACCGAGCCAGAGCTCGTTCGTTAACATCGCCAGGTTGGTGAGCCAAGAGGAGCACTTTCTTATCAAGAACAAAGGGGAGGGCAATGAAGCCCTCCCACGCTATGGTACCAATTTTCTACTCTGAAATGCGATCGGGCGACGGCGGAGAAGCCTCGGCGGGAGGCACGTCCGAAGGAGGAGCCTCGCGCTCGATGCCGGTGGTGTAGACCTGGCTGCTGGTGCGCGGCGCCGCATAACCGTTGCCATTCTTGAGCTCCAGCGACAGTGACAGTTGCTCGTTGCGGCCCTTGTAATCCTCATAAGCACGAATGATGCGCTGCACCAGGTGATGGCGCACCACGTCGCCTTCGTCGAAGTAGCAGAAGTGAATGCCCTCAACCTTGCCCAGAATCTCCACCGCCTCAACCAATCCGCTGCGGTTGGCGTTGGGCAAGTCAATCTGAGTGACGTCGCCGGTAATCACCGCCTTGGAGTTGAAGCCCAGGCGGGTAACGAACATCTTCATCTGCTCGGAAGTCGTGTTCTGCGCCTCATCCAGGATGACGAAGGCGTCGTTCAAAGTACGCCCGCGCATGAAGGCGATGGGCGCAATCTCAATGACATTTTTCTCCAGATAGCGATCGACCTTGTCGGGATCGAGCATGTCGTAGAGCGCGTCGTACAGCGGACGGAGATAGGGATCGACCTTCTCCTGCAACGTTCCCGGCAGAAAGCCGAGACGCTCGCCGGCTTCGACGGCGGGGCGAGCCAGGACGATACGGTTCACGCGCTTCGACATCAGCGCCGAGATGCCCATGGCAACGGCGAGATAGGTCTTGCCCGTTCCCGCCGGGCCGATGCCAAAGACCATATCGTGCTTCTCGATGGCTTCCAGATAGCGGCGCTGGTTGATGCTCTTGGGCTGCACCGTGCGCTTGCCAAACGAGCGCTGCTTGCCGGCCTCGGCCAGACCGCGCAAACTGGCGGTCGCATCGGAGGTCAACACGCGAATCATGGCGCCCAGATCGCCGTTGACGAAGCTATGGCCGTTGCGCAACAGGTGGTCGTAGTCGGCAAACACCTGCTCGGCACGGCCAACGTCGCTGGCTGCTCCGGTGATCTCGATGGAATCGGCACGCAGGTTAATGGCGACGTTCAAACCATTTTCCAGCAGGCGCAGGTTTTCATCTCGGGTGCCAAACAGGGTTTCGATGTTCGGGCTTATTTCAATGTTCTTCTTCATCTTTATTCAGGGTCGAAAGACAGCCTCCAATGGTGAGGAAGACACCCAATGCGCGCGGTTCAGGCGCGGACCGGTCGATTGAGACCGATGACCGAAAGCTGGATAGATTGCGAGCAGACCATTCGCTTCGGTCTGAGATTGAAGGGCGCGACGGCAAGGTACAACTAAGGAAGGGATTGCGGCCGGAAGTTCGTCCAAGCCAAAAACAACTTTCATTGGCGGCTAGCGTACCCCGGAATCGGGACAGAGTCAATCCTGCAAAAGGGCCATGCCGTGCCGGTTGAGGTACGTTTCTTGAACTTTGGATCAAAATCCCCTTCCCCAGAATTAGATGATAGTGCCGGGCAAAAGGAACACTGGTTAGCCACGCGGTTCCTCCTGGTTCGAGGGCTGCCTGTGCGTAAGCCATAAATAAGGCTAGCAGCGTCCGGTGAATAAGATGTGAAATTGCGGGCAGGCATGCGGTGTTTGTGGGGTTTTTCAGGTTGTGAGCAAGGCGAGAACGAGGGGATTGCGCAAGCCCGATTTGGCGGTCGGAGCGAGCTTCCGGTACAATGAAGTATTCGGCTCAGGTCGACATTCCTCAGCAAGGACTAATACCAAAGTATGGCAGACCATTTTTCGGCGCTCAAGCGTGCGCGTCAAACCGTGACCAAGACAACGCGCAACCGGATCAATAAGTCGCGCCTGCGCGGCACGCTCCGTTCCCTTAAGGAAGCCATTGCCAAGGGCGACAAAGAAGCCGCCCAGAGCGCCTATCGCGCCACCGTTTCGGTGGTGGATAAGGGCGTGCAAAAGGGCGTCCTGCACAAGAACACCGCCAGCCGCTACAAATCCCGCCTCAGCAAGCGAGTGAAGGCCGTCGCGGCGAAGTAGGGCGGCACGGGTGAACAACCATGTTTCCCACCCGTTTCAAGACGCCAATTTCCCGTACTCTTTCTTACCCGCTCAGTGCGAAAGAACTTTCGGATGCCTTGGCCGACGTGCCGCAAGCAGATAGACTAACGATCAAGTTCTTTTCCTACGAGCACATGAATGAGCGCGGTAAGCCACGACGCATCCTAAGCGTCGGATACTCCGGAGAAGAACGGGTTTGTGCAACTGTGGGTTCCGACGACGAGTGGTGGATATCTGTCAGTCCGGTTCCGCGCCATTTTCGACATCTGGTTAATGGGCTCCTCAAGAAGGAAGCATTGCCCGCGATGCGGGATTGGCTGACGGAGCGAAAGAACCTTTACGGTCGCTTCGGTGGACAGACGCTGTCGGCAATTTTCGACGAGCAAACCGAAAGCTTGACGATGGAATACTTCCAGACGCCCGGCGAGACGTTCTCCATGTGATCAGGAAGCGGGATTTCTTGACCTGGAAGATACGCCAATGGAGCCTGCGCGAGAACCTGTCGTCCCTACCGGACTCAGTTCATATTTCGGACGTCACCCGAGGCTTACGCCCTGGGCTATTATTTGTTCCGGCCCTACGGGCTGGATCCAGGCCTGGTCGCTGCGTACTGCACTAGAACTAGAGTCATGATTCGAGTGCTCACTCAGACCCTAAGATCTTCCCCTTCCACGGAAAATCAACGGTTCGCCAGGGTTCGGACTTCCGCTAGGCCAAACAGTCGCTGGTCCGCCGTGGCCAATACCAAGTCCAGGACTTGCGCTGTGGCCGCGAGCATTCGATCAGCGGGATCCCGATGTAAGGGAAGACGGCTGGCCGCCAGTGCGATCTCGTGCGTGAGCGGCGCTTCGTGCGTAACCGCAGTCGCATCCCGCAGCCACTGCGCTATATCGGCGGGGAGCCGGATTCTCCCTTTGTTATGCAACGTCAGGGCTTCCCAGGTGCTGATCGGCGACAACCAGAGTTCGTTCGCCGGATTGCGGAGCTCGCGCAACAGGCGCGGCCCCAGGCGTCGCGGTTCAAGGTACGCCCATAGCCAAACGTGGGTGTCGAGCAAGATCCTCAATCCCGCAGCGCCTCCCAATCGTCCGGGTCATTAGCTGGACGCATGATGTCTCCCAGAATCTCTGCTGTGCCTTTGCCTGAGCCGATCCAGGCGTTGCGGTCCATCTCGATCTCGGACGGGGGCACAACGTCGGCGACCGGTTTTCCGAAACGGGTCACACGAATGGGCTGCTTGGTCTTGGCCACCTGCTGCAGCAAGGAGAGGCATTTGGCCTTGAATTCGGAGACGGCGATTTCTTGCATATCTATTCCTACCGCCATTTTAACTATGGTCAACATTACGGTCAAATAGGACAGTTCTCACCGCCGCGCGTAGAGAACATCCTGCCGTGTGCTCATTGCTCGCAGCTCAGGCTTGAGGCTAATTGCCCGTCTTGCTCGTCGTAAGCTGCTGCTTTTTCTCGGCATGCAACTGCTGCAGGGCGTAGACCTTGGCTTCGCCGCGTTGTAATGCCGCAATGCCGTCGCAGGCTGCCTTAGCAGCCGAGAGCGTCGTGATGGTAGGAATGCGTGCGGTCACGGCGGCGCGGCGGATGGCCTTCTCGTCGAACCAGGGCTCGACGCCATGCGGCGTGTTGATGATCAACTGAATGCGCTCGCCCTTGATGAGGTCGACGACGTTCGGCCGGCCTTCTTTCACTTTGTAGACTCGCTCGACGCGCAGGCCGGCGTGCTCCAGCACACGCGCGGTGCCGTGCGTCGCCACAATGCTAAAGCCCAGCTCGACGAAGCGCTTAGCCAACTCCGGCATGAACGGCTTGTCGCGGTCGTTGCCGCTCATGAAGACTGTACCCTTAGTCGGCAGCACTTGGCCGGCAGCAGACTGCGCCTTGGCAAAGGCTTCGCCAAAGTTGTCGGCCACGCCCATCACCTCGCCGGTGGACTTCATCTCCGGGCCGAGCACGGTATCGACGCCGGGAAATTTTCCCCATGGAAAGACGGGCGACTTCACGAAATAAAAGTTGCCGGTGTCGAGGTCGGCCTGGCGCTCGATGTTTTCCGGCAGAAACTCACGCAGCTTGCGGCCGATCATCAGGCGCGCGGCGATTTTGGCCAGCGGCACGCCCGTCGCCTTGGAAACGTACGGCACGGTGCGCGAGGCGCGCGGATTGACCTCGATGACAAAGACACGATTACGCTGGATCGCGTACTGCACGTTCATCAGGCCGATGACGTTGAGCGCGCGGGCAAGCTGAAAGGTGTATTGGCGAATGGTGTTGAGCAGGTGCTTGGGAATGTCCACGGCGGGCAGAACGCAGGATGAATCGCCGGAGTGAATGCCGGCTTCTTCGATGTGCTGCATGATGCCGCCGATCACGACGTCCTCGCCGTCAGAGATGGCATCGACATCGATTTCGGTTGCCGATTCGAGGAAGTGATCGATGAGCACCGGCCGCTCCTGCGAGTATTCGACCGCTTCCTTCATGTATTGGACGAGCGAGTCGTCATCGTAGGCCAGCACCATGGCGCGCCCGCCCAGCACGTACGAGGGCCGCACCAGCACGGGGTACGAGATGCGGTTGGCATTCGCAACCGCTTCTTCCACGGTGGCTGCGGTGGCACCGCGTGGCTGCGGAATCGAGAGCTCTTCCAGCAGCTTGCCGAAGCGACGGCGGTCTTCGGCGAGATCGATGTTCTCCGGCGATGTGCCGATGATGGGCACGCCCGCGGCCTTGAGCGGCAGCGCCAGGTTGAGCGGCGTCTGCCCGCCGAACTGCACGATGACGCCGACGGGAGCACCGCCTGACGCCTCGTGCTCGTACACAGCCATGACGTCTTCGTAAGTGAGCGGCTCGAAGTAAAGGCGGTCGCTGGTGTCGTAGTCGGTGGAGACGGTCTCGGGATTGCAATTGATCATGATCGTCTCGTAACCGTCTTCGCGCAGCGCGAAGGCCGCGTGGCAACAGCAGTAGTCGAACTCAATTCCCTGCCCGATGCGGTTGGGCCCGCTGCCCAGGATGATGACCTTCTTGCGATCGGTGGGCATTGCCTCGTCCTCGTCCTCGTAGGTCGAGTAGAGATAAGGCGTATAGCTCTCGAACTCGGCGGCACAGGTGTCGACGCGCTTGAACACCGGGCGAACATTGTGTTGTTTGCGCAACTGATGGATCTTCTCGGCGGCGGCGCGGCCATTTTTCATGTTCAGCGCCTCGCCCAGGCGCGCGTCGGAGAAGCCCATGCGCTTGATCTCGCGCAGGCGATCGGCATCGATGGCTTCCGTCCCGAGCTTGCTCTGGACATCTGAAATCTCTTTGAGCTGGTGCAGGAACCAGGGGTCGATGTTGGTCATCTGCGCGATCTCGCGCACGCTCATGCCCTGCGACAGCGCATAGCGAATGTACTGCAGCCGCTCGGGGTGCGGCGTCACCAGCCGCTTGGTCAGGATGCGCGGCTCGATCACGTCCGCGTCGACACGCTTGCCCGTCTCCAGCGAACGCACAGCTTTCAGCAGCGCCTGCTTGAAGGTGCGTCCGATGGCCATCACTTCGCCGACCGACTTCATCTGCGGGCCGAGCGACTCATCCGCGCCGGGAAATTTCTCGAACTGCCACTTGGGAATCTTGACGACCACGTAGTCGAGCGTGGGCTCGAAACAGGCGGGCGTCTTGCGCGTGATGTCGTTGGTGATCTCGTCCAGGGTGTAGCCGACGGCCAGCTTGGCGGCGATTTTCGCGATGGGGAAGCCAGTGGCCTTCGACGCCAGCGCCGAGGAGCGCGAGACGCGCGGGTTCATCTCGATGACCACCATGCGGCCGTTGTGCGGATCGACCGCGAACTGAATGTTCGAGCCGCCGGTCTCGACACCGATCTCGCGGATAACGGCGATCGCCGCATCGCGCATGGCCTGGTACTCCCGATCCGTCAGTGTCTGGGCAGGAGCGACGGTAATGGAGTCGCCGGTGTGCGTGCCCATGGGATCAAAATTCTCGATGGAGCAGATGACGATAACGTTGTCGGCGAGGTCGCGCATCACCTCCAGCTCGTACTCCTTCCAGCCGAGTACCGATTCTTCGATCAGCACTTCGTGAACGGGCGAGAGATCGAGTCCGCGGGCGAGCAGCTCCAGCAGCTCTTCGCGGTTGTAGGCGATGCCGCCGCCGGTGCCGCCGAGGGTGAACGATGGCCGC
>Ga0181530_10000400_pt1 | contig 55682 bp, 49 predicted proteins | sample PEATcosm2014_Bin_42_FD_119769 | JGI IMG/M metagenome (GOLD analysis project Ga0181530, IMG submission 119769) | Peatland microbial communities from MTU Mesocosm Facility, Houghton, MI, USA - PEATcosm2014_Bin10_60_metaG | ecosystem: Environmental > Terrestrial > Soil > Wetlands > Peat | place...
CAACAAGAAAGCAGAATTCGTTCCGGTGGATACCGGGATCAGCGGCACCACGGATATAGAGGTCAGCAAGGGCTTGAAGGAAGGTGACGAAGTGATCACCGGAAGCTACAAGGTTTTGCGTACCCTGAAGCCGGGAACGAGTGTCAAAATAGATAACTCGGCGCCGAAGAAAGAAGATGAAAGCAGCTAATGGAGGGACGGGAGTCTCGCCCGTCGAGTAGTGTGGCGGCCGGGCGGGGACGCCCGGCGCTCCACTAACTTCTGCCGAGTTAGAACGTCCAAGATAGAACGGCCATAGGAGCCTGCGTGACCGAGTCCGATCCGCGAAAGGAGAACAAGATGGCGACTGCCGAGGTATTCCCAATCGATAAGCCTGCGAATTGGGCTGGACCCGACTCCTACATGATCTCAACCGAGGATCTGTGGAAGACGTACGATATGGGCTCGGAACAGGTGCATGCGCTGCGCGGCATCAACCTGCGCATTCAGCGCAACGAATACGTCGCCATCATGGGCCCGTCCGGCTCGGGCAAGTCGACGCTGATGAACCTGATCGGCTGTCTGGACTCGCCTTCGAAAGGGCAATACTGGCTCAACGGACAACTGGTCAGCGCGCTCGACGACGATGAATTGGCCCGCATTCGCAACAAGGAAATCGGCTTCGTCTTCCAGACTTTCAATCTGCTGGCCCGCGCCACTTCACTGCACAACGTGGAACTGCCGCTGATTTATGCCGGAATACCCGCGGAACAGCGCGCCGAGCGCGCCAAGGGAGCGCTGACCTCGGTCGGCATGGAATCCCGCATGAATCACAAGCCCAACGAACTCTCCGGCGGACAGCGTCAACGCGTGGCCATCGCCCGCGCCCTGGTCAATAAGCCCGCCATCATCCTTGCCGACGAACCTACCGGCAATCTCGACTCGCAAACCGGCAACGAGATCATGGCGTTGTTCGATCGGCTGCACGCCGAAGGCAACACCATCGTCCTCGTCACCCATGAGCACGACATCGCCGAGTACGCGCATCGCATCGTCCACATCAAAGACGGCGTGGTCGCCAAGGACGAGGTGAAACGGTAAGCCCTCGGGTAAAAGGACCGGGCGATCCTCGATCCTCGGACGCAAGAGCGCGTATAGTTCACCTGAGTTTCAGTTCGGAGGAATTATGCGCTTCGCTCTCGCTTTAATCCTTTTGACGATGTCCGCCTTTGCCCAGGATCCTGCCGCCGTCTCCGCTGCGCAAGTCGCCTGTGGTCCGAAAAACGTGAACTTCGAGGTAAAGAACGACGATTCCCAGCACACCGTCGGGCAGCCTGAAGCGGGCAAGGCGCTGGTTTATGTGATCCAGGATATCGGGGCCGTAAATTGCATCGCAGGATGCATCACCACGAGGATCGCTGTTGACGGAGCATGGGTCGGCGCCAATCATCACAATTCCTATTTCTCTTTCGCTGTAGACCCCGGGGAGCGCCATCTCTGCGCCAACTGGCAATCGCGTTTCGGGAGACTGTCCCAGATCGTTGGCCTGGCCCACTTCACTGCCGAGGCCGGTAAGGTTTATTACTTCCGGACCAGGGTGCTGGGCGCGCAGGCCACGAATTTTTTCGATTTCGAGCCAATCGACAGCGACCAGGGGAGACTCTTCGTTGCCTCCATCCCGTTGAGCGTTTCGCATACGAAAAAGTAAAGCGATAATTCTAAGTAAGCCCGCTTACTTCCCCGAAAGAAGCGACTCCACTTTTTTCTGGGCTTCGGGAAGATTCGGCGAGAAGCGCGCCACGCGCTCGGAAATCGCGTTCGCCTCGTCCGCGTGTCCCTGCTGCTGCAACGCGCGGGCTAGCAACAGAAATCCGACATCCGTCGGCTCGACCGCCATCGCGCGCGAGTACTGGCGAACCGCCTCGGGCAGGTCGCCATTTTTCTGCGCGATCAAGCCGAGTCCGATCATGGCCATGGTTTGGTCGGGCGCTAACTGCAACGCCGTTTCGAAACACCGCTTCGCCTTCGCCGGCTCACCCATCTGGCGATAGGCGGATCCGAGATTGCCATAGGCGGCGGCGCGCAAGCCAACGTCGGCAGTGTAAGCGGCCACCAACTGATAACGTTCGATGGCCGCTGGTAGATTGCCGCGGCCATGCTCGTAGGTGCCGAGATTCAGATTGGCGGGCAGATCATCGGGACGGATGGCGAGGGCGGCGCGGAAGTGCGCAGCGGCTTCTTCGGTCTGGCCCTGGCTGGCGAGATACGCTCCCAGCGTGTCGTGGGCGATGTAATTGTTCTCTGTCAACGCTAGCGTGCGGAGCCAGAACGATGGAATATCGTGCCAGTAGCTAACTTGACGGTAAGTGAGGGTCGCCAGCACCAGCAGACAAGAAACCGCGGGAATAGCCAGCCATTTGCCGGGGAGCCGGTGCGTTTTGGCCCAGTCGGCCACCAGCCAGGTCATCATCAGAAACAGGCCCACGAACGGGAGGTAGGCGTAGCGATCGGCCATAGCCTGCGCGCCCGCCTGTACCAGGCCTATCATGGGCACCAAGCTTCCCAGGAGCCAAAGCCATCCGACAGGCAGATACCGTCGGTCACGCGAGCGCAGGACTAATGCAGTGACGAGCATCAATACGAGCACGGCCGCAGCCACTTGCCAGGCGGGATAGAGCTTGGTGGGATGCGGATAGAGCGCCACCAGCTTCGATGGCCAGAACGCCTTTCCCAGATAGACCACATACGAAATCACCGCGGTCTCCAAGCGCAAGAGAAAACTGTACTGGGAAAGAGCCTGAATAGCGCCTCCGGCCTTCTGGGCCTTCATCGTTACTACCGCGCTCACGGCGGAGAGCAGCAGGAGCGGCAACTTTTCCAATGCCAGCCATCCACCCGGCACTTTGGGTATGGTCCCGCCTTGCGCCTCTGGACCGGCCTCAGCCGGAGCGCCTAGAGCAAATTCAGAGTTGCTGTGACCTCGAACTGCTGCCGAGCTGCGCTCGGCTTGGACGGGCGAGGGCGCCCGTCCCCACACGAGCGGGATACGGCAACGGTGAATCCGCTCTAGCCGACATAGCGGCCAGTAGTCCCAGAGGCAGAGCAGAAATGGAAAGGTGATCGCCTGTGGCTTCGAGAGCAGGCTCAGCGCAAACGCGAAAGCCACGACGACATATCGGCGGAGGCCAGGCCGGCGCGCGTACCAGCCATAGGCACGCAGGGCGAGCAGAAAAAACAGCATGCTCAGCACGTTCTTCTGCTCGGACGCCCATGCCACGGACTCGACGTTGATCGGATGCAGCGCAAACAGCGCGGCGACCATCAGGCTGCGCCAGCGGAATCCCGTAGCGCTCTGCAGTAGCAGAAAAAGAAGGATAGCGTTGGCCGCGTGCAGCAAGACACTCACGTAGTGATGTCCGGCAGGGTTCAGGTCGAAAAGCTCGCAGTCTAGAGCGTAGGAAAGCCAGGTCAGGGGATGCCAGTTCGCCTTGTCATAAGTGATGAAAGCATATTTCACCGTTGCCCACGTCAGGCCGGCCCTCACATGCGGGTTGTCGGTGATGTATCCATCGTCGTCGTAGTTGAGGAACCCGTTTTGGGTTACTGGGTTGTAGGACACAAGCACAGCGGCGCCCAGGACCAGGCAAAGCAGTAGAGTTGGCCGCTGCGGCGACTGAAACAGCTGGAAGGAAGAGGGGGTCGAAACTCCCGGTGCTTCCGGGCGTTTCGCGGCGGTGGCAGAGGAAGAGGAACTCATGGGGCTTTGCTAACTCACCGGTCCCGCGTCGGCGCGATTCGTATCAGGGCATCGCTTTAGAGCTTGCGGAAAAAGTACCTTCCGTGTCGCGGTCTGACCTCAGCGGCTAAAGCCGGATTCAAGACAATGCACTTACCGCAGCGGTGAACCGCTGCGCCACCCAAAATCAAGTATAAAATCGAGTCTCTCCGCAGCCTGCTAGGGGCTGGACACAGAAGCTGCTGCCATTATTGCGGCGAGGTCTGCGTGGTGATTTTATCCACGTCCGGGTTGGAAGTTGTACCGGCGGTACCGGCCACGAAGAAGTTGTGGTCGTAAAGATTGCGGTACATGCGTCCTGCGATCTCGGCCGCTTTGGGCCCGAACGTCGGACGTCCGCCCTGCAGGAAGACGACCGTGACAATGCGTCCAATGTCGGTGTTAGCGTATGAGGCAAACCATCCGAAACGCGTGCCGGCATGCGAGCATGTCCCAGTTTTGCCCAGGATCGATTCCTCGTTGAAATTCAAACGCAAGCTGCGCGCGGTGCCGTATTCGACGGCCCCGGCCATGCCGTCGGAGAGTTCGGGAATCACAGGCTCAATGTCGAGATGGCGCTTGACGCGAGGCTGGAAGTTGGCGACCGCATCGGGGCTGGTCGGATGTTGCAGGTAGTAGAGCGTGCCGCCGTTTGAGATCGCCGTAACCAGGGCTCCCAGTTGCAGCGGAGTCATCGAAATGCCTTCGCCAAAAGAGCACATCTTGCTGACGCCGCCAAGTTTGGCGGGGATTTCCACTTCCGGATAAGTGCCCAGCTGCTCGCCTGGAATGCGATAACCGGCGAGTTCGCCGAGTCCGAACTGGTGCGCGTAGTATTGCACCTTTTCAAAGCCCAGCTTGCGCCCGACCGCTTCGAAGTAGGCATTGTTCGAGTGCGCCAGCGCCTCGGTGAGATTCATGCGGCTGCGGGTGCCCAGCGGCACTTCCGTCTGCTCGTCGATGACGCCTTCGCTCAGGGCGGCCAGCGCCACGGAAAGCTTGATGGTCGAGCACGGCTGCGCGCCGCTCGAAAGCGCGAGCCTCTGGTTGACCATGGCCAGAACGCGTCCGCTGGTCGGCTCGATCGCGACCACCGTGCCGTTCATGCTGCCCAGCGCATCGACCGCAGCCTGACGAACTACCGGATCCTCGCCGGCGGTCACGTCACCTTCGGTGATATCGGATGCGAAAGAACTGGTATGGAAACGCTCGTAATAATGATGGGGGCGAGCGGCGCCGGAATAGTGCGTGGCGGCGTACTGCGAGCGCGGGGAGCGGCTGCGCGCCAGGGTTCGCATGCGTTTCCTGGCATGTTGATTTTCCGTGACTCCGCGAGCCTTCGTATGCGGCGTGAGCGCGCGTGGGTTGACGCTGGCTGCGAGGGCGCTCGCTTCCAGCAACATTGCCAATCCCAAGAAAAATGCGAGACGAAGAAACCAGGCCCTTACTTTCACTTCACCATCCCCGGTAGTACTCGGCCAATCTGCTGCTTAGTCCTTCTGTCGGCCTAGTTCATTGGATGCAAGAGTCTTGCCAAATCCCCCACATCGTTTTGGCAGATCTCCCGCAACTATTTTGATAGTAGGCGATTTAAGCGGCTGGGCGCAACCGCAAAGTGCAAAAGTGCAATCAGTGGAATCTGCACGATAACTATATGAAGAAAGTGCACTTAACGTGATTTCGTTGGGAGTGCACGCACCTTGGTAATCTGATTCGACTGTTACCGCGCAAGGCACTGGGACTCTGCAACAGTTTGCACATCCGGAATGGCGAGGATAGCGTGACGGGCGTGGATGCGCGGCTCTCCGCCAGCAAACTGGATCGGCAAAGCTGGATCGGCGGAGGTCCCGCGGCGCGCGTTTTTCTGATATTTTCGGACGGCGTATCCTAATCAATTCTGCCGAGGTCTGTACCTTGATCTTGCGAACATCGTTCGTGATTGCCGCTTTCGTCTCAGCTCTCGCCGTCCCTCTCTTTCTCTTTGCCCAGACTGCTGGGCAGACGCTCGAAGCGCGGCGAGCCGATCTCAATCGTCTGCTCGCCGATGAGTGGGAGTACACGCTGCGCACCCAGCCTGAACTCGCCACCCAGGTTGGCGACGATCGCTATAACGACCGGCTGAGCGATTTTTCCGACAAAGCGATTGCCGGCGATCTCGAACACACTCGCCAGGCGCTGGCGCGCTTCGAGGCCATTGACGTCACCGGATTTCCGGAGCAGGAGAAGCTCAACCATGCGCTCATGCTGCGCAGCCTGCACGAGGCGCTCGACTCCACACAATTCAAAGACTGGGAGATGCCGGCTACACAGTTTGGCGGCATTCACCTTGGATACGCGTCGCTGGCCTTCGATTCGCCCTTCCGCAGCGTGAAGGATTACGAAGACTACGTGTCGCGTCTGCATCAGATCCCGCGCGTGCTCGATCAGGCCATGGGACACATGCGCGACGGACTGCGCGATCGCCGCATGCCGCCGAAGTATCTGCTCGAGAAGGTGTCCGATCAGGCGCAGCAGATTGCCGACGACTCCTTGGAGAAGAGTCCATTCACCGAACCCTTGCGCAAGTTTCCCAATTCCATCACCGAGGCGGATCGCAAGCAACTACGCGACAAGATCGATGGCGCGGTAAAGAACGCGGTCGCGCCGGCGTATGCGAGATTCGCCAAATTCGTGCGCGACGATTACGCGCCTCACGGACGGCTCGATCCCGGTGTGTGGGCCTTGCCCGACGGAGAGGCGCGCTATCGCTTCGCGGTGCGTCACCAGACGACGACCGATTTCACTGCCGACGAGATTCACCAGCTCGGCCTGAAGAGCGTGGCGGAAATTGAAACCCAGATGCTGGCCATCGCCAAGGCGCAGGGATTCAGCGATCTGAAATCGTTCAACGATCACATCCGGCAGGATCCGAAACTGCACGCGAAGTCGGGACAGCAATTGCTCGACCTGTATACGCAATATCGCGACCAGATGTATGCGAAGCTGCCGCAGCTATTCGGACGGTTGCCGAAGAACAAGCTTGACGTGGTGCCGATGGAGTCGTTCCGCAGCGCCTCGAGTCCCCCGGCGGATTATTCCATCGGCGCCGGAGATGGCTCGCGCCCGGGACGCATCAACGTCAACGAATATGCGCCAGAGAAACGGCTGCTGCTGAACGTGGAAGCCATCGCTTACCACGAAGGAGTCCCCGGACATCACCTGCAGTTTTCGATCGCGCAGGAACTCACCGGCCTGCCGCCGTTTCGCAAGTACAACCTCGATCTGAATGCGTATACCGAGGGCTGGGCGTTCTACTCCGAGCGATTGGGGAAGGAAGTGGGCTTTTATCAGGACCCGTACAGCGACTACGGCCGCCTGCAGAATGAAATGTGGCGCGCCGTGCGCTGGGTGGTGGATACGGGCGTGCACTCGCAGCACTGGACGCGCCAGCAGATGGTCGACTTCTTCCACGAGCACACCGCGATGGACGATCAGAACATCGAAACCGAAGTGGATCGCTACATCGCTTGGCCGGCGCAGGCGCTTTCCTACAAGATGGGACAGATGAAGATTCTCGAACTACGAGCACGAGCGCAGAAAGAGCTGGGCGGGAAATTCGATCTGCGCGCCTTTCACGACGCAGTGCTCGATCAAGGCCCGCTGCCGCTCGATTTGCTGGAAGCGAAGATTAACGCCTGGATCGCGGCCCAGAAATGATTACCTGTAGAGACGGGGCTTGCCCCGTCTCCCTCCGCAGACGCGGCAAGCCGCGTCTCTACGGGAACACCCAATTATTGTTGCCGTGATTCCCTACTGTACGTTTTCGGCTGACTCGCGATAGGTTCCGAACTTCTTCGCGACCGGCTTCAGCGTCGGATAAAACTGCACAAAGCTGTGCTCGACCGCGGCGTGCTGATCGTGACAACTCCAGCATGCAGCCTTCGGATTGGCGTTCGCCGATTTCGTATCTTCGTCGAAATTGAAGTAAGCCCATTTGTCGGGAAAGCGGCTTTCGTCTTTCACCTCGACGCTCATCCCCATCCAATCGGTCTGATAGTTTCCCACTTTGTTGATCGAACCCTTATTGGCGGCCCCGCGTTGTTCCAAGGCAAACATCGTCTTGTCGGGCCATTTGCCAGATTTCAGAAACTCCTGGTAGGCCCACTGGGGCACGAAAACGTTGCTGAACATTTCGTGCCCAGTTTGCGCGTTATAACTCATTCCGTAGCCGGAGGAGAGAAATATCCACTCGCGATAATCGGCCGGCCGCAGGAGTTTGTTGTCGACCGTGTACTGCGGACGTCCGGACGTAGTATCGGGAGAAGCCGCCAGGAAAATTGCAGCAGTCACGGTGACAGCTATAAGAGAAGCCGGAATCAAGCGACGCATGGAAATCTCCTCAAATCTTCTGCGATAGCCACACAAGAAAGTTACGCCACGGTGCGCAGCCTGAACAGAGGAGTTCCAGACTCTTTCTGCGGCTCCGATCATGCTGGCAAGCGCGGGCGAGGACGCTCGCCTCTCAACCCCACGGCCATGCGCCACAAAAGGAGCACGATTAGAAACAAGAGAAGCCAAATCTGATGAGGCATTACGATGCACCTCCAGTACCACGAGTGGGCAATCGTCTCCGGAATTTTGGCGCGAAGTTGCAGTTGCTCCAATATCGAGCCGCCCGGCACCAGAAACGGCAGAATGAACAGAAAAACGGCACGCGCAGATTTCTTCGCATCGCCTGAAAATTCCCTGAGGCTCCAGCATAGCGGAAAAATCAGCAGGAAGGCGTCGTGCAGCCGGTGATAGACCGGAAGCAAGCTGAGGACCGCTAGTGTGCTCATCGGCAGGAGGACGTCAAGAGAACCGCTCCGCAGAACCAGCAAAAGCCAAATCGCCAGCAAAGTGGCCGCCAGGGCGAGCGCAAGAACGTTCGCTGCGGCGGCTTGGTGCAAGATGGCGTACAAGAGAACCTGGAGATTAATCAGGCCGAAGCGGATCGGATTCCGTTCCGTGAAGTCGCTCAGTATTCCGGTGGCCAGCAGAACTTTGTTGTCGATTCGATAGTTCTCAAGCCAGGGCGTTCCGCTAATCGCCAATCGCGCCATCGCCAGCATCGCAGTCATTACGGTAATACCGGCCGCAGTCCCGGATAGACGCCAACGCCGGCGAAGCAGGTAGTAGGCGAGGAACGGCAATCCGATCTGGGCTTCAAACAAACCGCGACGCCGAAAAGAATTCCGGCAAAGAGTTCGCTCCCGCGCTGGGCCAGGCACAAGGCAATTCCGCAAAGAGCTACCGTGGCGATCACAATGTTACCCGCGGCCAGGCCGGTGTGCAGCGGCGCGAGTGCCAGCGCAAAAGCCACGAAGACATAGGCGCGCCAGTCGTTCCTTTCGAATCCACCCATCGCAAAAAGCGCCGCGATCAGGGCGAGAGTCAGGCAGACAGAAATAACCAGCCAGGCAAAATGGGCAACTGGCCAGGGCAAAATCGCCAGGGGAATGAGCAGGAACAGGCAGGTGAGGGGATAGGCGGTCGGGACGCCTCGCTTCGTAATTAACGAACCGTCCGCCAAGTCGAGGGCAACAAAATCAGGCCGGCGAGGGCCCTGGCTGGGCCAGAGCCGCACCAGAACCTCCGGGCTGTACGGATCCATTCCCATCACCAAGGCCCTCGATTGGATATACGGCGAAATGAAATCGTTGAAGTCGGTCGCGCGCAGAAAACGTACGGGACCGCGCACAACAAATTCGGACGCAGCCAGCAGCACCAGCAAGATCAGGAGGGACTTCGAACTCGTGGATAGCGGTGGCATTCTTCTCGCTGCTTACGTTACGTCATTTCGCTGCGCTTCCCCGGCATGCGCGGTGCGAGAGCGTAGTACAACTGCACCAGAACGATGAACGCTATGCTCCAATGCGTGCTGATGATACAGAGTGAGGCGCCCAGTGCATACAGCGCCTGCGCGATCAGGATGCGGCGGCAGACGGCCGCCGGCACTTCGGGCGCGATGTCGTCCTTCACCAGTCCGGATCGAGTGGCGCAGCCCCAGCTGACGTACAGCGCCGAGCCCAGGCACAAAATATTCAGCCAGTAAGCAACCAGGGCGACCCGATACTCCGTAAATTCCGCCAGCAGCGCGGTCGAGAACGGCGTGATCGTAACGAAAAACAAGAACGCAATATGGATCCACGAAAGCCGGATGTTGGAGCGCTCGAGATGATTCAGTTGCGTCTGCTGACCGACCCAGAAAATCCCCAGCGTCATGAAGCTCATCATGTACATGACCAGCCGCGGCGAGAGAGCGGCCAGGCCGTGCCATAGATCGTGTTCGTTGTGCACGGCTTCCAGCGCGGGCACGCGCAGGTCCAGCACCAGAAGGGTCATCGCGAAAGCAAAGACGCCATCGCTGAGCGCCGCGAGGCGTTCCACACTTTGTCCGGCGATGCGGTTGTACGCCGTGGTCATGGGGCGGCAAGGTTTCAGAGTTTCAAGGTTTCAAGGAGAGACCGCGTGTCATTGAGCTTTAACTTTGAACCCTTGAAACTTTGAAACCTGGAATTTCACATTACTTCGCTGCGTTTTCGCAGGAAGGCTGGGACGTCGAGATCCTCGGCCTGGTAGCTGGGAGCGGCCGAGCGCATCGCGTCGAGCGAAATCACCTCGGCATGCCCCGCATTACCGGGCGCCGATTCCTGAAATGCCACCGGCGCGGGATCGGGCTCGAAGCTCGGTTCGGGGACAAAGATTGGCTCGGGCACTGGTTCGGGCTCGTCGAAATCGTCGCGTGAAACCTGGTGAGCCGCGCGGCGCGAAACCTCGCGCGAGAGGATCACTGGATCGTAGCTTTCGTGGTGCCGCGGACTACGCATATCCGCCTCTCGAAACCCGGTCGCGATCACGGTGATTTTGACCGAGTCCTTCATCTTCTCGTCGAGCACGGCGCCAAAAATAATGTTGGCATCTTCGTGAGCAGCGCCCTGAATAATCGTGCACGCCTGCTGCACTTCGGCCAGCTTCAGCGAATTCGAGCCCGTGATGTTGATGAGAATGCCGCGAGCACCGTCGATTGCGCCCGCCTCGAGCAGCGGCGATGCGATGGCACGCTGCGCCGCGTCCACGGTGCGACGCTCGCCGGAAGCGGTGGCGGTGCCCATCACCGCATAGCCCATGCCCGCCATGATGGCCTTCACGTCGGCAAAATCGCGGTTGATGATGCCCGGGATGGTAATGATGTCGGAAATGCCCTGCACTCCTTGACGAAGAATGTCGTCAGCGATGCGGAAGGACTCGAAGAAGCCGGCGTTCTCGGCGACGGCGAGCAGTTTCTCGTTGGGGATCACGATCGTTGTGTCGACCGACTCCATGAGTTCGGCGATGCCGCGCTCGGCTTGCTGCATGCGGCGTTTGCCTTCAAAGGCAAAAGGCTTGGTGACGACGGCAACGGTGAGCGCGCCCATTTCGCTGGCCAGCGAAGCGATGATCGGCGCCGCGCCTGTGCCGGTGCCTCCGCCGAGTCCGGCGGTGACGAAAATCATATCCGCGCCTTCGAGGACTTCGATGATTTTGTCCGTATCTTCGAGCGCAGCTTTGCGGCCGATTTCTGGATTCGCGCCGGCGCCGAGTCCGTTGGTCAGCTTGACTCCGAGTTGAATCTTGGTGGCGGCGCGCGAGATCCGCAGCGCCTGCAAGTCGGTGTTGGCCACAATGAACTCGATGTGTTCCATCCCCGAATCAATCATGCGGTTGACCGCGTTGTTGCCGCCGCCGCCGACACCGATGACTTTGATGCGAGCGTCGTTGCGCGCTTCTTCGTTGAAGCAGATGCGGAGTCCGTTGTCTTCGTTCATAACTCACCTCGTAAATCAGTTCTCAGTTGCCAGTTCTCAGTTCTCAGTAAGTGCCAAACCATTCGTATACCGAAAAACACCGGGGCCCCCGCGCGGCGGGATGGGCGAGACGCCCGTCCCTCCATTAACAAAATCACGCACCCTTCCTTGCGAACATCGCCTTCATGCGCGAACCAAAGCTGGGCTCTTGCAAACCGCGAGCTAAGCGGGCGCGGTGGCCGTAATACGCCATGCCCAGCACCGTCGCAAACTCCGGCTCGGCTAGAAACGCCGGCATCTTCGCCATCGGCGTGGGCCAGGCGAGACGCGCCGCTTTCCGCAGCGCCGATTCCGCCACGTCGAGAATGCCGGGGAGGCGCGAAGCCCCGCCGCTCAGCACGAATCCGGCTATGCAGTGCTCCAGAACGCCGGCGTGGCGCAGGTTGTCGCGCAGCAACTCGAAAAGTTCGCGGGCACGCGGCTCCAGAATCTCGCCTGCCAACCGCTGCGGCATCATGCGCGCGGGCCGGTCTCCTACCGACGGCACTTCGACTTCGTTGCCCTCGGGGATGAGCGTCGGCACGGCGTTGCCAAAATTCTTCTTGAGCGTCTCCGCCGCCGCCAGCCCGGTACACATGCCGACCGAGAGATCGCTGGTAAAGTGATCGCCGCCGATGGGAATTACCGCGGTATGCGCGACCGCGCCCTGCTGGAAGACGATCAGATCGCACGACCCGGCGCCGAGATCGACGAGGCAGACGCCGAGCTCGCGCTCGTCGGACCGCAATACCGAGTCCGCGCAAGCCAGCGGCTCAAAGAGAGTGTCGTCGACGTGGACGCCTGCCTTGTTCACCGCGGTCACCAGATTCTGCGTCGCGCTCGAGGACGCGGTCACAATGTGCACCCGCACTTCGAGGCGCGTACACATCATGCCGGTGGGATCTTGGACGCCCGGCTGATCGTCGAGAATAAATTCCTGCGGCAGCAAATGCAGAATTTCGCGATCGCTCGGCAAAGGCACGGTGCGAGCCTTGTCCACGGCCTGGCGGATTTCCTCGCGGCCTATTTCTCGCGAGCGCGCGCCGAAGCTGATGCCGCCATGGCTGTTCATCCCGCGAATGTGCGCGCCCGCAATGCCGATCAGCGCGTGCTCGATCGGAATGCCGGCCACGTCTTCCGCGTGCTCCACCGCTTTTTGAATGCTGCCGACGGCCTTGTCGAGTTCGGTGATTACGCCCTTGCGCAGGCCGCGCGATTCGCCGATGCCGTGGCCGCGATAACGCAATCCGTTCTCGCTCAGTTCAGCCACCAGGACGGAAGTCTTGGCGCTGCCTACGTCGATGGCGGTAATGAAATTGGGCTCACGATTCGGCATAAATAACGCTCGGCATAATAATTCGCTAGTTCTGCGGAGTCTCCTTCGGAATTCCAGCGCTCGGTTTCTTCTGGCCTGTGGCAACGACGCCGGACATCGGCGGCGCAGCCGCTGGCGCGGCCGGATGCGACGCGGCGGTGTTCTTCGCGGCAACGACCGGCGAGGCGTTCCCACTCGGCTTCAGCGCGGCTTGATTCACGGGCACCGGTTTAACTGGAGCTGGCTTGGCTGGGCCTGTCTTGGTTGGACCCTCTTTCACCGGCACCAGCTTCGTCGGAGTTGGCTTAGCCGAAGCTGGCTTAGCTGAAGCATGCTGAACTGCGGGTTTGGTCCCCGCGTTGGCCTTGAGCTTCGCGTCTTTTTTCGGCGGAGCCAACGGTTTCGCCGGAGCTACCGGCGCGGGATGCGTTACATTTTCGTAGTTCACGATTGCGGCAGTTTTCACCCCGGCTGCCATGGCCGCTTTCGCCGCTGCGGGCGTCAAGACCGGCTGCCGAGCCATCCCGTTGAGGTCGGGATTCACGATGATCTGGCCGTCGTAGCGCAGGTCCACCGATTCGAGTTTCTCGAACTGCTGCCGCCACTGCTGCACGTGCGTCACGTAGGTTTTGTAGCGTTGCAGGTAATTCCCCGAGCCAAGATGCACGAGCACTTCACCGTTGGCATCGGCGGCCAGCACCTTCACATCCTCGGGGTCGGTGAGATCCACCTCGCTCAACTCCTGGGAATAGTGGGCGCCGCCGGAATCGAGCTCGCGAACCAGCTGGTTGTAATTCTTCATCCGCGCGGCGCGGGTGGAGAGCGGCTCGCCAGCATTCATGCCCGCAATCACCGCAAACGAATACTTGTGCTTGCCAGCCGGGCCAAGTTCCATCAGCGTGCCTCCGGCATCGATCAGCGAAATGTGCGAGCCGATGCGGGCAAACGCCACCGGGGTGCGCTCATGAATCTCGATGCGCAGGCGATTCGGCACAAAGCGCATCACGCTCGCCGATTCCACCCACGGAATCTGTTCCAGTTGCCGCTGGCGTTCGGCCAGCGGGACGAAAAAAATGTTGCGGCCAATATCTCCGCCCATGACATCCATGATTTGCACGTGCGCAACGTGCTCGGCGCCGCTGACTTCGATCTGATCGCTGGAATCGATGCGAAAACGCCAGGAGTGCTCGCCGTAACGGTAGAGGCCCAGGCCGGCGGCTCCCAGAATCGCAAAAGCGGCGAGCACCAAGACGACCCACTTCAACCGGATGGCAGTTCTTTTGGGAAGAGAGCCGCGCCGGACGGGGACACGCTTTTGCCCGCGCAGAAAAGGAGATTCCTGCTCCGCTTCCAGATCGACAAGCCGCGTGTCGTCGAAGGGCTCACGCTCGGGAGCCTGGTTGGGAAGCGAATACAATTCTTCCTCGACGGCGGTGGAACTTGATTTCCGCGCCACTTTTGGAATCAGTTGTCGACAGAAAACCGCAGAGCAGAATTACTATAACTGGTTTTCGCGAATTGAGACAGTGCCAAGTTGGTTCGCGAAAATGTTTTTTGAGAATGATCGGGACCAACGCTGGAACGTGGCCATGCGCGCGAGCCTGAGCTGCGATCGGGTATGGCTACCTGCGCTCGAACACCATAACATTCGGCTTGTCGCGGCCGGCAACGTGCACCGTGATCGTCAAGGTCTTCAGATCGTCTGACAGCCCAATCTCCTCGGTATCTGTCACCTTCCCGTCGGCCTTGTCGGTAATCACGAGATTGCGCTCGTCCACCCGCCGGATCGAGGAAGCGCCTCGGCCCGCGGCCGGCCCCTCGTTGGGATAGTCCTTGCCGTCGAACTTCACGTTTTTCGTCTTATATTCCGAGGGAGAAATGAAGGAGAGGCCGGCGCCCTGGAACTCCTTCACCTGCATTAAAAAAGGCGAGTTCATCGTCTCCTTGATGCTCTGCCAGTCTGCTGCGAAGCCCGATCCTCCGCCTGTGCGCTGGTAGACGTAATCCATGCTGATCGTCGAACCGTCTGGCACGAATTCGCGGAAATAGTCCGTGAGCGTACTGGCGTCCTTCGAGAGCTTCCACGTCGCCTTGATCAACAACCCGCCGTCTTTCTTCTTGCGCTCAACGATCCAGGTGTCCGGCGCTTCCGCCTTCACCGACAGGAGGGTCCCGCCATAGCCGCCCGGTTGGTCGGTCCCATCCACCACGATCGTCTCGGTGCCCCCGCCAAAATCGAACGCGTACTTGTTGCCGCCCTTGCTCTCAACCTTCATCTCGTCGGGCATTCTGCTCTTCGATGGGTCGAGCTTCCACTCGCCGATGAAGGGGCTTTCCGCCGTCCATGCCATGCTCGTCGCCAGGCAGACCGCAGGCAGGATTTTGACAATTCGGTTGAACACACACACCCCCTTGCTGTGACTCACCGCCTGCGACCGAGCAGCTTCGGCGAACTCCCTCGATAGCCGTATCAATCTTGGACGAGCGGGGTGAAAAGAGGTCAACCGGCAAAATGTGTCTTGTGAGACGGCGCAGAGCATCTGCTAAGCGGCTCGCAGTTTCTCCAGGATCATCGCACCCATTTGCGAAACGCTGCCCGCGCCCAACGTCAGCACCATATCGCCTGGTTGGGCGAGCGCGGCAGCCGTGGCGACCGCGTCCGCAAAAGAGCGAGCGTACGCGACGTTGCGCTTCCCTGCCCCGGCAATGCGGCTGGTGAGAGCTTCCGCGGTGATGCCTTCGATCGGCTTCTCGCTGGCGGGATAGATGTCGAGCAAGCAAAGCGTGTCGGCGTCGGCAAACGCAGTGGCAAATTCATCCATCAGATCGCGAGTGCGGGTGTAGCGATGCGGCTGGAAGATCACGTGCACGCGGCGAAATCCGCACTGGCGAGCCGCGGCCAGCGTCGCCCGGATTTCCGTCGGATGGTGGCCGTAATCGTCGATCACGCTGACGCCTGCCGCCTTGCCTTTGAGCTGGAAACGGCGGTCCACACCGCGAAAACCGTCCAGCGCGGAACGGATCTCGTCCGCGGGAATATCGAGCGCGGTTCCCACCGCAATGGCCGCCGTCGCGTTCAGGACGTTGTGCACACCCGGCACGTGGAGCGTGAACTCGCCGAGATCCTTCTCTTTATAAGTCACCTGAAAATGGACGAGCGGGCCGTGCTCTCCGGCCGCGAGCGCCGATCTCATCAGCGACGACCCAACCGGCGACGACTCAGCCGGCGACGACCCCATGCGGATCAGAAAATCAGAACCTGGGCTGGTTCCGTAGGTCGTCACCCGCCGATGGACGCGCGGCAATAAGCGCCGCAGTTGCGCGTCGTCATTACATCCGACGACCACGCCGTAAAAAGGCACGCGCTCCATGAATTCCAGAAACGTCCGGCGAACGTCGCGCATGTCGCGGTAGCAGTCCATATGCTCGCGATCGATGTTTGTGACCACTGAGAGAATCGGCGAAAGCTTCAGAAACGACCGGTCGCTTTCGTCCGCCTCGGCGACCAGGTATTGCGACTTGCCGAGGCGCGCGTTCGAGCCCATCGCGTCCACGCGCCCTCCAACGACGACCGTCGGATCGAGCCCGCCAGCGGCGAGCACGGCCGCTACCATCGAAGTAGTCGTCGTCTTGCCATGCATTCCGGCAATCGCGATGCCGTACTTCAGGCGCATCAGCTCGGCCAGCATCTCGGCGCGCTGAATCAGCGGTATATGTAGCCGCCGAGCTTCGTGAACTTCAGGATTATCGACGGAGATCGCGGAACTGGTGACCACAACATCCGCGCCCGCGATGTTGGCGGCCGAGTGTCCCTCAAAGGTGGTGGCGCCCAGCGCGGCAAGCCTCTGGGTGATCGCAGAATTCTTCAAGTCAGAGCCGGAAATCTTGTAACCGAGATTCAGCAACACCTCGGCAATCCCGCTCATGCCGATGCCGCCGATCCCTACGAAATGGATACGCTGAATCTTGGCAAACATCAGAACCTAATCCCCGATGAACGCTGATGATAGACCATTTAACCGCAGAGATCGCGGAGTACGCAGAGAAGATTCGGAATTCCCCTGTGCCCCCTGTGACCTCTGTGGTTAAGTTCTTTCTCTGCGCACTCGGCGTCCTCTGCGGTTAAAGGTTGTGCTCGCCGTCGGCGAGCTGTCTTACCATCTCCGCGATTTCTTCGACTGCCTTGGGATGCGCCAGCGATTTCGCCGCCGCCGACATGCTCTGTAGCCGCACCGAATCCCCGATCAGCGCCGCAATCGTGTCGACCAGGTAGGCCGCGCCCAGGTTGCTTTCTTCGACCACCACCGCCGCGCCCGCGCGTTCCAGGGCCCGCGCATTCACGTTCTGATGATCGTCGGCGGCGGCCGGGAAGGGCACAAAAATCGCCGGCTTGCCGGCCGCGGTGATCTCGCCGACCGTGCTCGCGCCCGAACGGCAGACCAGCAAATCGGAGCGTCCGAACGCGCCCGGCATATCGTCTATAAACTTGTGCACTTCGCCCGAAATGCCCGACTGGCGATAAGCGGCAAGCACATGGTCATAATCGCGCTGCCCCGTCTGGTGAATGATGTGGATCTCGGGAATCTTCGCGCGCAAACCCGCCAGCGACTCGATCATCGCTTGATTTATCGCTCGCGCGCCCTGACTTCCTCCAAAAACCAGCAGAGTGGGCACGCCCCCAGTCTTAGGAGGAACCGAGAAGAACGCCGCTCGCACAGGAACGCCTGTTACCCGGCAGTTCGGAAAATAGCGGCAAGTCTCTTCAAAATGCACCGCCGCGGCGGAAACCCAGCGCGCGATCATGCGATTGGCAAACCCCGGCACTACATTCGGTTCAAAGGCCAGCGTAGGAAGGCGCCGCCGAATCGCGGCCACCATAGCCGGTCCCGAGGCGTAGCCTCCGACCCCAATCACAACCTCAGGATCGAAGTCCGAGAGCATTCGCGAAGAAGCCGCAATAGCGCGCGGCAGGTCAAACATCGTTTTCGCGCGCGTCATCAGGCTGACATTCTTCAGCGCGCCGACCTGAATCAGCTCCAGAGGAAAACCCGCTTGTGGCACCAGGCGCGTCTCAATACCGCGAGCCGTCCCTATGAAAAGGACCTCGGCGTCGAATTGCTTCTTTAGCTGCTGGGCTATGGCCAGCGCCGGAATCACGTGGCCGCCCGTGCCTCCGCCCGCGATGATGATGCGCATGAAGTTTCGTCCCGAAACCGCTCTAACTTGCTCTACCATTTTCGAGTACTTAGATCTCGCCTTCTGCAGCATCGAGAGCACCGGCGCGCGCCCTTTAGTCCTAAAGAGCTTGCACGATGGCTCAGTCGTCCCTCCGGGACTTGAGTCATTACCTTCATTTTCCCAGCGCTGAAGCGCTGGGCTAAGCTCGTTCGCCCCTCCGGGGCTGCATTAAAGCGTCTAGCTACTCCGCAACTCGGGTCCTTCGCGCCCACAGCCAATTCAGCAAAGCCGCTCCCACCGTCGCCGCCAGGATCAGCGATTTGCTCAAATCCACTTGCGTCGCCAGTGCCACCGCAATCCCAACTCCCAGCACCGCCAGCACCTGGCCTCCAGGCAGCCGGAAACCGGCGGCCAGCGGCTGTTTTCGCCGCAACGCGATTACCGCCGCGCACACCACCGCGTAATAAAACAGCCGGGCAACCACCGACAACGTCACATTCCAGGTGAAACTGCCAACCATCGCCAACCCCCACACGGCAGCGGCATAGAACAAAATCGAAAACCAGGGCGTGTGGAATCTGCGACCCACCCTGGCAAACAGCTGCGGCAGATCGCCACCTTGGGCGAGTGCGAACGTGACGCGCGGCATTCCCAGCAGTTTGGCGCTCAAGTAACCGTACACCGAAACCAGCGCCCCGATCGCGACCAGCGCCGCGCCGCGGTTGCCCATGGTGATGCGCGCCACTTCTGCCAGCGGACGATCGGTAGTCGCTCCGGACCCCAGCACTCCCACCACCACCCATTGCACCAGCGCATAAATCACGGTGCACGCAATCAGAGCCACAAACAGGGCAAAACCGGCGTCCCGGCCCGGGTTCTTGGCCTCGCTCATGGGCGCCGTCGCCGATTCGAATCCACCATAGGCGAAGATAAGCAGCACAATCGCCTTCATCCACGCGCTCACGGGCACGGGCCCCGCCGCGCCCCATGGCGCAGGATGGACGATGGTAACCGCGGCTCCCGCCAACACTACCATCAGCAGGGGCAGAATTTTTGCCACCGTGAACAGGTTGCTCACGGCCGTGCCCTGCCGCGCGCCGCGAGCATTGATGAGCGCCAGCACTCCCACGAGTAACGTCAGGATGGCAAAACGCGGCCATGGTTGTTTCGCCGCCGGCCAGAATTCCGCCAGATAAATGACGAACAGATTCGCATTCGCGGCTGGAGCCGCGGTCTGCGCCAGGTACAGCATCCAGCCGACCAGAATTCCCGTCAGACGCCCGAACGCCGCGCGCGCGTAGAGATAAGGTCCGCCCGCCTCGGAAAATTGCGAAGCCACCTCGGCAAAGCAGGCCATAATCACGCCCATCGCGGCCCCAGCGATCAGCACGGCCAACACGCTGCGTTTGCCGAGCAGCCCAGCCACCGTGGCCGGCAGCCCAAAAATGCCGCTCCCGATAATCGAGTTCAACGCCAGTGCGGCCAGGCTCCAACGCCCAATCGCCCGCACCAAGCCAGTTTGCACCAGTTCAGTTTGCCCCCGGCCAGTTTGCGGTGAGGTCATCGCCGAAACGTTTTTACCACACCCAGCCTTTCCCTTGGATTAAACTTCTTCGCGGGCTTTAACTGCGGCTGCGACTGTGGCAATCTAAGGAAGGTCTGATTAAGTGTTCGATGGCGAGTTGGGCTGCTTTGGGACGTCGGCCCTCAGCGGCTGAAGCCGCGTATTTGGCGGGGTCTAGCGGCACGGTTGAAGCCGTGCCCTACCCAAGGCAATCGAAGAACGAACTTAATCAGAGATTCCCTAAAATCGGCCTGGGAGGGTACCAACGCTGTGGCTGCATCCATCTCCGATATCCGGCTTTTGCTGAAAATCAAATCCTTACCCAAGTCGTCCGATTCCCGGCGCGTCTTCATTACGGGAGGAACGGGCTATATCGGCGGCAATCTCATTCCCAATCTTCTCGAGCGTGGACACAGGGTTCGCGTGCTGGTGCGCCCGGGCTCGAAAGCCAAGCTGCCCGCCGACTGCGAAGTCGTCTCTGGCAATGCGCTTGACGCCAACAGCTACCGCCAGCTGATTCGCCCGGCCGACACCTTTATCCATTTAGTCGGCATCCCTGATCCATCTTCAGCGAAGGCCGCCCAGTTTCGCGCCGTTGACCTAGTGTCCGTGCGCGAGGCCATTTCCGCCTGCGCCGAGCTCGGTGTGCGCCATTTCATCTATCTCAGCGTCGCCCACCCGGCTCCGCTGGGGATGAGGAAAGACTACATCGCGGTGCGTGCCCAGTGCGAACGGATGATCCAGGAGCGCCATCTGAATTCCACCATCCTCCGCCCCTGGTACGTGGTTGGACCGGGACAGCGCTGGCTCTACGTGCTGCTGCCCTTCTACAAGCTGTGTGAGTGGCTCCCGTTCACGCGCGCCGGCGCTCTGCGCCTCGGCCTGATTACTCTTGACCAACTGATCCTCGCGCTGGTCGAGGCTGTGGAATCGCCCGTGCGGGGCACCCGGATCGTGGGTGTCCCCGAGATCCGCTCGGCCGGACTTGACCTGTCCCGTGAAGCAACCCGCAAGACCGCATGAAACGGCCTACCCCGTGCGGCTTTCGACCTAAGGTAACTTCAATTACCGAAGCTCATGCACACGGGGAACCTTCCCCCGCGGGCTTCGAGATGCGATCTTGGTTAGGACGCACTAATCGGCAACGCCTGGTCAGAACGGAAAGGCCCATATGGATCGCGAGAATCGGGAAAGCATGGAAGAGATTCATCTCCGCATTTTGCGCGTCACGGACGATCTGCGCGTGATCCAGCGCGAACTCAACTGCGCCGCCATGCAAGCCCCCACCGACCCCGAACTCATGGAAGCCCTCGCCGATCCCCCCGAGATGGAATCCATCCAGACCCTCAAATCCGCTCTCGACCAGATGCGCCATTTCCTCTGGTTCTATATGCAGGTCGTCACCAGCGACTCTGAAATGGGCGAGAAATTCCGCGAGACGTTGCGCCGGGACACCCCCGTGCGAGTCCCCGAAATGGAGCAGCAGCTCCAAAGCGCCACCGACGCCATCATGCTCCGGTACCTGGCCGACAGTAAGTTCCGCAAACCCAATTAGCCTAGTGGATGTGGTTGGTGCGGGAACGTGCCCCGTTCAAGGTTGCGTAGGGTCAGCCGCGCTCGGGTGTCCAAGCCGAACGAACTCGACCTCGTCGGTGAGCGGATCGGTGCTGAGCAAGCCCGTTCCAGAGCCCTGTTCCTGAAGTAGAATCCACTAGTTGCCGACTCTTCCGCAGATGCGCATCGCCGAACCCGCCGACGCGCCCGCTATCGCACGCCTGGTGAACGCCGCTTTTCGCTCCGAACGTTTCTTCATTGATGCCGATCGCACAGATCCGGAGAAAGTCAGCGCCCTTGTTGAGAAAGGGAAATTTCTTCTTCTGTTCGATGATGGAGTGCTGGCGGGTTGCGTCTACACCGAACTGCGCGGCGAGCGGGGTTACTTCGGGTTGCTCGCAGTCGATCCGCAACGTCAGCGCTCCGGAATCGGGACTCGCCTGATCGCCGCCGCTGAAGAGCACTGCCGCTCCGCCGGATGCCGGTTCATGGATCTTACCTTCGTGAATGTGCGCCAGGAACTGCCCGGCTACTACCGGCAGTTTGGCTATGTTGAGAGCGGCGACTTGCCTTTCCCCACAGATCAACTCGCCAAGATCCCTGTCCACCTCGTCCGCATGTCGAAGGCGCTGTAACCTGGGAGGCTGCCCCCGCTCCGGAGACGCGGCGAGTCGCGTCTCTACGGGAAATCCACCCCACACAAAAAAGGGGCGCGCCGAAGCGCGCCCAAGTTTCAGGAGGAACAAAGTTCACACGCAACAACGTTCAGCAGGACAAACTCAATCTCAAAAGGACAACCCCAATCTTCAGCGTCCAAAGCCCGCCGACTGCATCGACTGCCGCGAGATGTCCGCCGTCGACGCAATCCCCTGCATCCGCAGTTTGAACTCATCCGAGTTCGAGGCGCTCTCCAGAGCGGTTTCGTAATTCACCAGCCCCGCCTGGAACAAATCCCAGAGCGACTGGTCGAAGGTCTGCATGCCGTACTGCGACGTGCCGGCGGAAATCGCTTCGCGGATGGCGCGCGTCTTCTCCGGCACCAGAATGCACTCCCGAATGTAGGCCGTCGTCACCATCACTTCGACCGCGGGCACTCGGCCCTCGGCGTCGGATCGGCGCACCAGGCGCTGGCTGACAATGGCGCGCAACACTGCCGCCAACTGCAGCCGGATTTGTTTCTGCTCCGGAGGCGGAAAAATCGCGATGATACGGTTGATGCTTTCTACCGCATCCAGCGTGTGCAGCGTGGAGAAAACCATGTGTCCGGTCTCAGCCGCGTGCAGCGCCGTCCCAATCGTTTCCAGATCGCGCATTTCGCCTACCAGAATCACGTCCGGATCCTGACGCAGAGATGCGCGCAGCGCCGCCGAAAACGACGGCGTATCCACTTCCACCTCGCGCTGGTTCACGTAGCCTTTTTTGTCGCGGTGCAGAAATTCGATGGGGTCTTCGATGGTGATGATGTGCTCGGCGCGAGTCGAGTTGATGCGGTCGACCATGGCGGCCAGCGTCGTCGATTTGCCCGAGCCCGTCACCCCGGTCACCAGCACCAGTCCGCGCGGCATGTCGCAAATCTGCTCCACCACTTTCGGCAGGAACAGTTCGTCAAGCGCCCGGATCTTCGTCGGAATCACGCGCAACACCAACCCCACGTTGCCGCGCTGCTGAAACACGTTCACACGGAAGCGTCCCAGGCCGGCAACGCCGTATGCCATGTCGATTTCCGTGGTCTCTTTGAATTTTTGCTTTTGCCGAGCCGACATCATGCTGAAAGCCATGTTCAACATGTCTTCCGCAGACACCCGCGCCTGCTCGGTCAAAGGCACCAGATCGCCATCGATGCGCAGGTGAGGATAGTTTCCCACCTTCAAATGCAAGTCGGAAGCGCGGCGCTCCATGGCGATGCGCAGCAAGTCGTCGATATTCATGCAGGCAGGACTCCAGCTACAGTCCCTATCATGACTGGAACCGGCTCCGCGCACGAGATGACGGAGGTAACGAGACCATTGGCGGGGATTGCTGGCTCCTTAGGCCACTGAAAAATCTAGTTCGCGCATGCGTTCGGGAAGGGCACGACCGTCTGGAGCAGATGATCCACGTCACCGCCGACCGCATCATCGCGCCGGACGATGAAAAAGCCGCCCCACAGGGCGGCTGAATTGGTGGCAACGTAATCTAATGATCTTGGACGCCAGCTGGGCCTCAGGCTGCCGCCTGAAACGGCTCGTCGTAACTCCCGCCATAGATCGAAGGCACCTTCGACCCCATGGGACGCAGGTAGGTGGCCAACTCGCCACGATGATGGATGCTGTGATTGTTGAGGAACGCCAGATAGAACACTGCCGGAAAGTTGAAGGCGCCCATAAAATTAACCGGTGTCGCCAACTGTTCCGCCGACAGAGCGCTAACTCCATTCATCCCGCGCTTCATATTTCTGTCGTACCAATCCACCAGTTCGGCGACCGTCTTCGGCTTGTCTGCCTCCGTTGGATTGGCCATGGTGAACTTCAGATCCGCGATCCCATCCATGAACTGGACGTCGGTGTTGGCGATGTGCCAGGCCAGCTCCCAGGCCGTGCGGGCGTGGGGATCTGGCCGATAATCCCGCTTTCCCTCGGGGACGGCCGCTAAAACTCTCTTGGTTATTTCAATTTCTCGAGCAAGGCCATCAAGCATCATGGCGCGATAGCCCAGGACAAATTCAGGCGTGGGAGCAGACATAACAATTCTCCTTCAGTAGGCTGGGGGTTAACAAAAAAAGGCCGCCTGCGATCAGGCGGGCTTCACTATAGTTCAAGGCAATCGGAAGAGCAAGCGCGACCTTCACTTCATCGCAGCCTCCGCGGCCGAATTACCCAACGAACTGCTGACTTACTACACTAGAGCGAATCCAGAGTTGCTGTGACCGCAGGCGGCTGCCGAGCTATGCTCGGCTTAGACGGGCGAGGGCGCCCGTCCCCAGGGTCGAAAATCCTCCTTATGCTGGACTGCCCAGTTGAACGAGTTGGACACTCGCCGTTTCGACCCGGTAGCCGAGCTTGCGCAGTTCCCGGACCATCCTCTGCGTGCGTTTGCGTTTCCTGGTTTCGATCACCGCCGGACCCCGTCCTTCATAACGCACCTGCCGGTGCAAAAGGATCCAAATTAGTTGACAAAGACGATGGGCAATTACCCCGATGGTTTGATTATGTCCCATGCGTGGTACGTGGCGGCGATACACGATCTCGAAGATGCTTCCTCTGGTCTTCACCGCGGCGTTGGCACATTGATTGAGAAGTCGGCGCATCTGGCAGTTACCCTTCGGCGAGCGGTGGCTGTAGTTCACTCCCGCGCTCTCGTCGTCGCCCGGGCATGCGCCTACCCACGACGACAGCTGCTTGGCCGAATCAAAGGTGGCGGCTGTGGGACCGACCTCGGCAATGATCTGCTGCGCCGAATCCACTCCCAGGCCGGGTACCTCCGCCAGCCGCTTCACAGCATCCTCATGGGGGCGGAGCAGATTCGCGACCTCCTGATCCAGTTGGCCAATCTGCTGCTCGAGGAATGCCAATTCCTCCAAGGCCATCTTCAGCAGCCGCCGGTAAACAGGGTTGAGCTCGCTGCAGGCGCCCAGCGCGTCGCACAACTGCGCCGCCGTGGCTCGCAAGCCCTTATTCGCCATGGCGGCTAGAGCTGCCGGGTCGGTTTCCCCATCGGCGAGCGCTTGCATCATACGCCGTGCGCTGACCCCCAGCAGATCGGAAACCAAGCTGGACAACTTGATGTGGGCCTCTTCCAAAAGCGCCTCCAGTTGGTTCTGCATTCGCCCTCGCAGCCGCGTCAACTGAAGCTTGCGGCGCGTCACCGTGCGCCACAGTCGTTGTTCGGGATCGGGCACGAAGCTCAGGACCAGTTCCTGGGCCACCAGCCGTTTCACCAGTCGTTCGGCATCAGGAAAATCCTTCTTCCGCCCGCGCCGCCCGCGATTCGACAGCGCTTGCGCTAGATGCAGCTTTCCCGACAGCGGGCCAGCCCCTTCTCGTTCCAGGCAGGTCGGCCTCCAGTACCGTTCCAGGGCTCCCCACACCGGTTGCCAATATTGCGCCGTGGATTCCATCACTACCTCATCCACTTCCCGTTCCAGCAGCCATTCGGCCAGCAATCGCAAATGCTCGGGGCTAGCGCCAAAACGCCTCCGTTCAAACTCGTACTCGCCTTCCACCTCCACGTCGGCCACCACCACAGCCAGCATCTTTTTATGCACGTCGATTCCCGCTATCCTATAAGCCATAAGCTCCTCCTGGCGGGAGCGGAGAGCGTGCCAAAAGTTACCTTTAGCAGGGTCACAGGCTATCGCCGCTCCCGCTTGGAGAGAGGCAACGCCCAATTATTTGCTCAACTACGCACGCTCCCGATCAGACACACGAACAGCCTCGACCGCTCCAGTGGGGATTCGACCTCATCGCTCCCGCCGCTACCATTCTGCCGGATACTCGAAGCAATTTTCATGAGCTTTTGCGGGCCGCAGGCCCTAGAAGACACACGAGCGGGATACAGCCTTCTGCGGCTCGGCTGAAGCCGAGCACTTTCAAAACGCCTCGAAAACCTATTCCGCGAACTTGCGGGACATCACACTAGACTCCCACGGGTTGCTTCGATCCCACGGGAACCGGCGTCAGCCAGCTGTACCGATCGGCCTTTTCGCCGCGAACGATGCCGTAAAATTCCGCCTGCAGAGACTTAGTCATGGGGCCGAGCTTGCCCTTGCCGACGTTGATTTTGTCGACCGAGCGAATCGGCGTGATCTCGGCGGCCGTGCCAGTAAAGAAAACTTCATCGGCAATGTAAAGCGACTCGCGGGGAATCTGCTGCTCCACGATAGTGATGCCGAGATCGCGCGCGATCTGCAACACCGAGTCCCTGGTGATACCCGGGAGCACGGAGTTGCCCAGCGGCGCGGTTTGCAATACGCCGTTGCGGACGACAAACAGATTCTCACCCGAGCCTTCGCTGACGTAGCCGTTCACATCCAGCGCGATGCCTTCGGCGTAGCCGTTGACGATGGCTTCCATTTTGATGAGCTGCGAGTTCATGTAGTTCGCGCCGGCCTTGGCCATCGCGGGCAGAGTGTTGGGCGCAATCCGCGTCCACGAAGAAATGCAAACGTCCACGCCATCGCTGGCATCGTGCCCCAAGTACTTCCCCCACGGATAATTAATTATGTAGATTTCGGTGGGGGAGTTTAAGGGATTGACGCCAGCTTCACCGTAGCCGCGGAGAACGATGGGACGGATATAGCAAGGCCACACGCCGTTGTGCTGTACCAGTTCGACCATGGCGCGTACGAGCTCATCGCGGGTGAAGGGGACGTCGGTGCGGTAAATGCGGGCGGAGTCGATGAGCCGCTGCATGTGTTCGGTGGCGCGAAAAATCGCGGGGCCGCTGGGCAGCGCGTAACAGCGAATGCCTTCAAACACCGAGGAGCCATAGTGCACGACGTGAGACATCACGTGGAGAGTCGCATCGTCCCACGCGATGAGCTTGCCGTTGTGCCAGATTTTGTCCGTCTTTTGAATCGCCATGCAGACTCCTCCGGTATAAAGTCATCTTCCAGAATGAAATTATAACGTGGAAGCGAGCCTGCCCGGCGAAGTCGGGGCTGGGCAAAACAACTCGGGTTTCAGGCTAGCGAAGCGCGACGATGTTGTTGGCGACGAAGCCACCTTCGCCGGCGACAAACAGGCGCATGGTGATACGCTCCGCTTTGTAGTGATGGCTGCGATGCAGGAGGTACACGATTCCAACGCCCGCGCCAAAACCTAGCGCGGACCCGGCAGCCTCTCCAGCGGCGCCGCGCGTCACGAAGGGACGCATGATGGGATTGACTTCGTGGAGACCCTGGTTCAAGCCCCGCTGAGTGGTTATGGCGTCGGCGGCAATCAGTCCGGCCAGGATGCTGAAGTTCATCTTGTTCTCGACCGTCAAGAAAGGCTGCTGGCTGGGCGCATCGGGCAGCGGGGAATGGTTGGTCGCTGTAAAACTCTGCGCCTGCATGGCCACACTCAGTAAAAGAATCGAAAGGAGGAGTTTCATTTGGGGGTCTCCGTTACTTAGTTTCGTTTGCTGAAATGAGACTAAGTCCCGGAGACACGAGAGTACATGGCCCAACTCGTGGGGGTAGATGGCCCGTCTCGTGGGGGCAGGAGGCCTTTTGGTAAGAGTAACTGCTTGGTCTTGGAAGGTTACTTGCTATCCGCTCTTGCCCTGGAATCGGTTGACAGCAGGCGGTTTCCGCATCGTTAAAGGGATGCTACGATACGAGTTGCGGGTGGGCACATAGTAACTATTACCTTAGTTACCATAAGCCCGCGGATTTCCGTCACCATGCGAAATGCTGAGTCGGGCGACTCGAGATCGACGACAGCGCGTCGCCCCACGTTTCGAAAACCGCGAGACGCAGGCACCCGCTGGGATTGGGCTGAGCTGACCTCGGCCACGATACTCCCGGCGACGGCAGGCAAGCTAGACTTGATCGGAAGCGGCGGCCTCGACGATCTGCGCCCTCCACATTGGTGTTTCCGATCACAGACTTTTGCGGGCGCGAGGCGGTAGAAATGGACGACCCGAATCATTCGAGATCATTCGACGTTGGCGGAGGACATATGGCAACTCAGGGTGCATCGCTCGAAACCATCGAGGATTTCCTGGCTCAGAAGCGTATTGCGATGCTGGGGATCTCGCGGGACCCGGCGAATTTCAGCGTGATGCTGTTCGAAGAACTCTGCCGCCGTGGCTATGACGTTGTTCCCGTGAATCCAAACACGGCCGAGGTGCAGGGGCGGCGATGCTTCGCCCGCGTGCAGGACGTCCAGCCTCCCGTCGAAGCGGCGCTGCTGATGACTTCTCCGGAAGCCACCGAAACCGTTGTGAACGACTGCGCCGAGGCGGGCATACGGCGGGTGTGGATGTACCGGGCGGTAGGCCAGGGCTCGGTCAGTGCGAAGGCAGTCGCGTTCTGCCGGGAGCGGGGGATGCAGGTGATTCCGGGACAGTGTCCGTTCATGTTTCTGCCGGACGCTGCGGGCTTCCATCGCTTTCACGGGCTTATCCGCAAGATCACAGGACGTTATCCGCGGCGTGCGGCTGCCTAGAATCGGACTAGTTATAGCTAGGCGGATTTCTTTGCCTGCGCATAAAACTCAATTACCTTTGCGCATTGCTCCGATTTCCCTTTCAACGGAGTGCGGATGCTCGTCGGCACGTAAAAACCAATCAACTTCGCCATAACTATCTCCTTCTGCGTGCGAATCTTTGTGGATAAGGCTGGAATCGCTTCGCGCCTCGATAACCCCACCATAATCCATCCGCAAGTACACCGTAGCTGAAAGGCATGGCCGAAGTCTGAGCAAAATCGCTCTACTGTCAGTGCATGACCTTAGACTAGCTTGGAACCCCCATCGGCGTTCAGCGTGCGATGCGCCGGGACTTCGGATTCAAGATGAATGTGTACGGGGACTCGATGGAACAAAGCGCTCAGAGACGCGAGCTCGAAATTTGCGGAGCGGGCTATCAGTCAGTCACTGACCGAAGGTGGGAGTTGAGTTTCTTTGGATGCTGGGGTGGGAGATGGGAATTGAACCCACAACCGTCGGAGCCACAGTCCGATGCTCTACCAAATTGAGCTACTCCCACCGCAGATGATGATTATAGCAATTGCGGCGGGAGTTCGGCGCTGGCTGGCTTGAACCTGCCTCCGGTTGCGTGTTCCCTACGGCCGGCCCACGCCGAGGTATTGGAACCCCATGGCGCGCAGACGCGAGGAGTCGAGCAGATTCTTGGTGTCGATGATGATCGGCCGTTTTACCAGGTGGCGGATTCTCGCGAAATCGAGGGTGCGGAATTCGGGCCAGCCGGTGGCGACGATCAGGGCGTCGACGCCTTCGGCGACCCCGTAAGCCGATTCGCAATACTTCACCATGCCATTGAGTTGCAGCCGGGCATCGGGAATCGCGACCGGATCGTAAGCCCGCACGCGGGCTCCGCCGGCCAGCAGGTTCTGCGCCAGTTGAAGGGAAGCCGATCCCGCGACCGAGTTGGTGTTGGGCTTGAAAGCCAAGCCCAGAATGCCTACGTCTTTGTTCTGCACGGTATCGATGGCCGCGGAAACTTTCTGCATGAGCCGGTTCGCCAGGTCCAGATTCACCTCGCGAGCGGCATTCAGCACTTTCAGGTCGACGCGGTTCTCGCGCGCGAGGCCGGTGATCGACTCCATGTCACTCTCGGCGAAAATTCCACCCATGCCGGCGCCCGGCTGCAGGCAGCGCGGCGCGATCTTCTTGTCGAGGCCGAGGGCGAGTGAGAGGCTGACGGCATCGGCGTTGACGTGTTCGCAGAGGCTCGCAATCTCGTTGATGAACGAAATCTTGGTGGCGACAAATGCGGTGGTCGCCTCGCGCGCCAGTTCCGCCGTTTCGTAATTCGTGACCAGTACGGGGACCCCGCGCATCACCAGGGGATGAAAAATTTGTTTCAGGGAAGAGACGGCTTCACTCGAAGGTGTGCCGAGAATAATTCGATCGGGCCAGTTGAAGTCTTCGACCGCGCATCCGTTGGTGAAGAACATCGGCTGGCAGACCAGCAGGCTCTTCAGCCCTTTCTCCCGCAGCGTCTTTTCGATCTTTGTGGTCGAACCCACCCGGCCCGGCGTGACGATCGAGAGCACCTGGAAGCGGCCTGCCGCGGTGGCCAGACGGATTACGATTTCTTCCAGTCCTTGCGGGGAGTCTTCGGCGAGAAAAATCACTTGCGCCTTGCGCGCCAATTCTGCGGGGTCCGACGAATAGGCCAGGCGTCCCGAACGCACGTTGCGCCGGATGACTTCCTGAAGATTCTTTTCGAAAAAAGATATGTTGCCCTTGGCAGCGTCGATGATGCGCGAGCCGTCGGAATGACAGCAGCAAACCGGCGTGCCGAAGTCGGCGAGACAGGCGGAGATGACAGTGGCGAGGTAGCCGGATCCGTAAACCCCAATTTGCATATGCTCTCTTCCGATCAAACCCGCAGCCTGGGATCCGGCGCTTTGGTCTGCAGCCCGTTGAATCTATGGTAATCCGTGCGCTGGACTTGGCAACGGGCAGAAAGTACATGTCCCTCCGAGCCGCGAAACGGGGCGGCGGTTGCGGGTTTTCAGGGGATATTGCGGAGTTTGTTGCGGCGTTGTTGCGGGTCTTGTCCCGGAGTTTGTTCTAGACTATGACTTTGAGGACAATGGAGCGCGTCCGAGCGGCAGGGACGACACATCCTGCCAGGAAGCGCCATTCTCGCGGACGAAAATCAACTCCGCCACGGGGACCTGGCGTTTGCCCGGAAACTGCGCCCAGCGCTCCCTCGCCAACCCGCACGCCGCGCGCGCTTGCTCATCCGTTTCTGTTTTCAAAATCGTGAGATGCGGGATGTAGGGCCAATTCTCTTCGCAGTTCAGGCCGTTCCTGCAAAGTTGGTCGTGCAGCTCAAGCATCCGTTGAGCCGCCTGCCTCACCTCGATGAACACGGTCGGAGTCGTCGGCAGAAAGGTTTCCACGTCTCCCAGCTCGACGTTGAAGGGGAGGATGCGGGCACAAGCCTCTTCCAGGAATTCGAGCGCGGCGGTTTCGGTTCCGGTCAGTTCCCGCGGGGGAAGGATCGTGAGATGGGCCGGCAGGTGAGGCAAAGTCGGGTGAAGCTCGCGGCGCAGTTGTTCCACGAACTCGCCCACCGGATTGCGGACGTACGTCACCAACGCGTAGCGTGAACTGGGCATGACCACTAAGGGAAAATTATAGCCTGAGCGCGGCCCGGTCGGGCAATCGGGGTTTGGGAGAGGGCGGCGGCGGCGCAGCGGGATCTAGTGGCACGGCTGAAGAGGCTGCGGAAAAAGTCGATATCAGGCGCCCAGCCCCTAAAGGGGCGTCGGATTTCGAAGGAGTTACGGTATCGCTGAAGCGATACCCTGATACGAAACCGGAGTTTTTCCGCGGGCTGTGAAGGCGCGCCCTACCCAAAGCTATCCAAGGACGGAGTTAATCAGAGGTTCCTTAGAATGTGATGCGCACTCCAAACTCCAATTGCCGCGGAGCGCCGTTGGCATATGTGCCTGAACCGGCCAGAACCCGGTCCAGCCGCTGCGTACAAAAACTGGTGGAGATGCCGCAGAATCCGCCCGAACTCGCGTTATTCAGCGAACTGCCAGGAGCGCCGTTCAGCACGCCGCTTAACTGGTTCCCCGGGCCTCCGAAGTTGGCCCAGTTAAAAACATTGAACAGGGATACGTTCGGCTCCAGCCGGACGCGCTCCCCGACCTGGAACGGCCGGCTCAAGCGCAAATCCATGGTCTTCAGCCAGGTCTCCTGCGCCGCATGTCCCGGCAGAGGTTGAACCAGAGGACCATAAGCGCCCAGCGCCACCAGTTGCTGCCCGCTGAACAGGCCGCTATTCGCCAGATCCTGACCGGCGGGCGTCAATTTTCCGGCAAAGTTGCTGTCGTAAAACGCGATGGCCTTGGTCAAATTGCCATTCGAATATTTTCCCGTGCTGCCAATAATCGTTGCCGGCAAAAGATCGCCCACCGTGCCGTCGCCGGTGACGTCGCTGCGGAAGATTTCGCCGGCCACTCCGCCCCCGTCTTGCTGCGGGATATAAGCGCTCAGCGGAAGCGGTGACGCGACCTGCGCGATCATCGTAAGGTGTAGCCCGTGCGCCAAGTCCGCCGTCGGAATGAACGTGAACTGGTGCGTGCGGTCCAGCCCCGAGTCGCCCCAATGTCCCAAATGCGGCCGGTTGTAATCTTCCGCCACATTCATCAGCGAATAATCTCCGCCACTGCCGTTCGGCTCGGCGATGTTGCTGCGATACCTGGAGAGCGTGTATGAAACCGCCAGCTCCAGCCGACGCACGTTCCGCGTTGGGCTCTCTCCGATGCGGCCTCGATACGCCAGATGCACCCCTGAGTATCGCGACTGCCCGCTCGGAAAATACATGATGTTCGATCCCACCGCCGGATTGATGCCGCCGAATGCCGCCTGCGTCTGACGCAACGGGTTGTTCGTTTGCAGCACCGAGCACGGAAACGGTCCGCAGTACGAATTCGACGAATCCAGCCCATTGCGGGCAAAATCCGTGATGCTCGCGGTTGGTACGGCCGCCAGATAGCAGCTCACGGCCGCCTGCGAACTGCTGCCCGCGAACGTCGCCTGCGGGCATCCTGCGCTCACCGCAGCCGGGCTGGCTGCCAGCGTCGCATTGATCGCCGAGAGCTCCGCGGCGTAGGTGTTGAGCAATCGGTTTGGATTGTCGCCGTCCGTCATGTAGCCCGCGTCTCCGACGTGATTGGTATCAATCCCCAGCGGAAACTGCGTGCCAATCTCGCGCACGTAGTCGACGGAGAACATGCCGTGCGCCCCGAGTTGATGCTGCAATCCGGCGCTGAGGTGGAGAACCCGGGGCGTCCGGAAACCGGGCGCCAGCAGGCCGCCAAAGTTCGCCGCGCTGTTGGCCAGCGAGTACACATTCGGACCGCCCGTCACGGTCGACTGCGCCGCCAGGAACTGCGACTGCAGATCGCTAATTGCCGTCGCAACGTTTCCGATTGGCTGCCCGCAAATCTGGGTTGCGATATCCAGGTTATCCACCGAACTCCGCACCGATCCGTCCGGAAACAGCACCGATCCCGTCGGACACAGGGTCAGGCTGCGATTGTATTGTCCGTTCGACAAACGGTTAATGCGATCCTGATAGACGTTCTGCAGCAGGAAATTGTCGTAGAACAACCCGCCGCTTGCGCGCACCAGCGTCCGCCCGTTGTGCCCCGGATCCCACGCGAGACCGGCCTGCGGAGCAAAATTAAAGTCGGGTTGGCTTACTTTCTGGCCGAGCAACTGATGAGTTGGGCCATTCGTGACCGGGTTCGGAATCAGGCCGAATTGATCGAGGATGAAACCGCTCGGGCATGGTGGAGTGTTCGCGATCTTGGAGTTGTTCAACGCCGAACACGGCACCGGCGCCAAGTCGCTGTCGGTGCGTCCGCTGTCGCGAACATAATTCACGCCAATGCTCAGGTTCAAATTCGGAATCACGTTGAAGGTCTCGCCCAGGTAGCCCTCGATGCGGGTGTCGAAGTGTCCGCCGCCGGAGCGGTTGAAGGCCGAGTTCTCGCTGAAATTTCCGAGGCCGTTGAAAATCGTGACCGTACCGACGGGATAGTTCAGCGGATTGTCCGCCGCTCCGCGCGGATCGCCGGAGATAAGCGGCACAAGAAGGGGATTGCCATTGATGGCATCGATCACGTCCATGCCGTTGGAACTGGTCACCGACGGCCCGTCATTTCCCGGCGTATAAAAATCGCCCTGCGCGATGCGATGAATCGCTCCGCCGAAGCGGATGGTGTGATACACGTGATAGATCGTGCTGCTGTCGTAGCGTCCGAAGAGATCGCGCTGAATCGTCTGCCGCGGACCCGCCACGCTCGGCCCCAGGGCGTAGGATCCAATCTGCATATGGAACGGCGCCGCCGCGGAATCGTTTAGCGCCGGATTGACCGCGTCGACCATCTTCTGATAGCCGAAGCGGGCGCTGTTCACAAACTGTCCCCGGTTCCAATCCAAGCCGGCAACCGCGGCCGGAACATTCAGTTGATTGCGGAAATTCGACTGGCTATCGGACGGCCCGATCTGGTTCGCGTTGTCGTAGCTGAGGCGCGCGAACCACTTCATGTTGTCGTTGAGGTTATAATCCAGCCGCGCCGTCAGCAGGTTCTCGCGAAAAAAAGCGCTCTGCAGGCTGGTCTGGCTGGCAGCACTGGTGCCGCACAAGCCGGCAACGTACGCACCGGAACACGGGAATCCGAGCTGGATTGGAAAAACCCCATCCTGCTTGGTGCGTTCGCCGCCGACAAATAGGAACGCCTTGTCTTTAATCACTGCGCCGCCGGCGCCAAATCCATACTGCTGTCGGCTATAATCCGAGTTCCCTCCCGGAAACCCTGCGAGGCCAACAACCTGGTCCTGCAGATTGCCAAACAGATTGCCGTGCCATTCATCTCCACCCGAGCGGGTTGCAACCCGCACCGCGCCGGCTGCGTTCAGAGACTGGAACAATTCTGGCGTAACCCGCGAGACGATCACTTCGCGCACGGCCTCCGCCGGCAGGTTCAGCGTGGACGCGCCCTTGGTTTCATCCATCACCTCGACTTCGTCCATGTCGAAGTGCGTGGTTCGTCCCCACAGGCTGTTGATGGAGAGCGATTGGGTCCCACTCTTACCCGGATCAAAAATCCTTCCATCCACCGCCTGCACACCCAGCTCAAGCTGTCCCGCACGCAGATAGTTGCGTCCGTCAATCGGGAGACGGTCGCTGATCTCGCCATCGAACTTGCTCTCGAGCCGAACCGGCCCCGGATTGATCCATTCCGTCTTGAAATCGGCTGTGACCGCTGCCCCCAGCACAACGGTCACGGTGCTCTCGACCGGCAGCATGTCGCGGCCTTCCGCCCTGACCACATACACGCCCGGCGGCAGCGGTTCGGAAACGTAGGTGCCGTCCTTGCCGGTGCGCGTCAGGCCCCTGGCGTCAGTGGCCTGCGAACTGTAGAAGACCCGCGCGCCTGCCACGACCGTGCCGTCCACATCCCGCACCGTACCTTGAATGGTGCCGGTGGTCGGATTTTCGGTCTCCTCCTGCGCCCACAGCGAAACCGTGAGTGTGGCTGTGAACGGAACGACGAATAATAGGCCAATAAGCAGAGAACGACGAACCTGAAAGCCAGACCAATCGAACAAAGTGCCACTCTCCTGGGGGCAGAACCTCAAGTAGAACCTGGAAGCGATTCCGCGTCTAAGGATCTAGTTTCGACTGCAAATGGAATAGAACAGTTTACTAGATGCACGCTCTTCCGCGGCGCGATGTATGGGTTTTGGTTGTGAGCCATTGCCGCGCCGCTGAGCTACGAGCTTCGAGCTACGCACAACGAGCAAACCGGGTGCTCTCAGTTCGTTGCTCATAGCCTGGCTCAGAACGTTCCCTTCCGCGTGTAGTAGCCGGCGCGATAGTGCGACTGATAAGGGCCTCCTGCGGGCGCGTTTGCCAGGTCCACCCGCAGTTGGCGGAATTCCGAACTCGAATAGCGCTCGGACGGATAATACGCCAGCAGATACTGGGTCCGCAGTTCGTCGCTGATCTTGCGGAACGCGTCGTCCAGTTGCGTTAGCGACGTGGCGTAGTAGTACTTGCCGCCGGTATCCGATGAAATCTGCACCAGCGCGTGCTCGCCGCCCGTGTCTCGTCCCGCGTCCGCTTCGATGGGCACGATGATGATGCTGTAAATGATCGCTTCCGCCTCCTGAGCCGCGCGCAGAGCTTCTTTGTAGTTCACCTGGCTCATGGTATCGCCGCCGTCGGTGATCACCACCATCACTTTTCTTCCCTGCCGGCGGCTAAGCGCATTCGATCCCAGAAAAATCGCGTCGTAAAGCGCCGTCGCCGCGCCATTGCGGACGCGGTCGATGCCGGCGTCGATCTTTTTCAAGTCGGAGGTGAACGGCACCATCTGGCTCACTTCCTCGCTGAACTTGTACAAGGCCAGTCCGTCCTGCGGGCGCACAATCGCGTGGGCAAACTTACGAGCAGAGATCAGTTCGAGGGGCAGGTCTTTTCTGGTGCTGAGGCTCGTATCCACGGCCAGCACAATCGAGAGCGGGAGCGCCGACTCCCGGCTGAAGATCGCGATCTTCTGCTCCTTGCCGTCTTCCTTCAACAGAAAGTTTTCTTTCTGCAGGTTCGCCACCGGAGCGCCGCGCCCATCGGTCACGGTCACGAACACATTGACCAGCTTTACGTCGACCTTGATTGTGGTTTCCGGTTCCTCCGCCATCAAGGCGGCGATAGTACATAAGGCAAAGGCGCAAGCGATCAGGCAGGCCACGCGCCGCGGGCTGCGAGCTGCGAGCCATGCGCGCGCCTTGATCCGGCTCGCCCGCGGCTCGCAGCTCGCAGCCCGCAGCACCCTTGGAATTCGCTTCATCTGAGAGTCAATCATTTGGATGCAGGCTGATCCCCCGCTGTGCCCGTCGGCGATCGAATTTCTTCGGGAAACGGCTCCCCGTCCGCCCATACCGCTCCATCCTCGAAGTACTCTTTCTTCCAGATCGGCACCGTTTTCTTGAGCGTGTCGATGATCCAGCGGCAGGCCTCAAAGGCCGCGCCTCGGTGCGCCGCAGCCACCACGATCAGCACGCTTGTCTCTCCAATTTCAAGCCGCCCGAGCCGGTGGACAATCGTCGCTCCCCGCACTCCAAAACGTGTTCGCGCGTCGGCCGCCAGCGATTCCATCTGCTTCAGCGCCATTTCTTCATAGGCTTCATAGTCGAGATAGAGCGTGCGCCGGCCGCGCGTGTTGTCCCGCACCACTCCGTCGAAAATCACGGCCGCGCCATCCGCCGGCTGCTTCAACCGCTGGACTTCGGCCTCGATGTTAATCGGCTCCCGAACGATCCGGACCTCGCCCGGAACTTCGCCCCGGACCTTGCCCCGAGTTTCATTCTGGACTTCGCCGCCGGCTTCCGCCCACCCGCCGCTCACCGGTGGCAACAGCCCGACTTCATCGCCTTCGCGCAGCACGCGGTCCGCTGCCGAATATTCCCGATTCACCGAAATCGCCAGCGACGGCGCCATCGCTTCAAATCGCGGAGCCTCGCGCGCATAATGGAGAAGAACGTCCCGCACCTGCGCGCCTTCCGGCAGATCGAGCGTCTCGCGCGACCGTCCGAGCAGATCCTGCAAGACTCCAAAAAAAAGCACGCCGATCTTCATCGGAAGTTTCCTGTAGAGACGCGGCTTGCCGCGTCTCCCGCGCCACCAGTACCCTGACCGCGTGATTTGTACGTTTCATCGCTGAGAGTAGCGCTGCCGTCCTGGCGCCTGTTGCGCCGAAGGCGAGACGCCTTCGGTACAGCCGGCAAGATGCCGGTGCTACCCGTTTTCAGCCGCGTAATCATCATGCACTCGCGCCACCAGTGTAGCGCGTCGCCGAAAGGACCTGCCCCTCCGTGCGGTCGTCCGCACCCGAGCCTACGGCTCAATTACCTCCGTAATCGTGCATTAGGTCACTTTCCCGCTTAGTCTTATTGGCAACGCTCCAGTACTGAGAGGAGGCCGCTATCGCTAACGCCGTCCAAGCCGACGCCAACCGCAGCGCTTCCGCTCGATCTTTTCTGCACAGCCTGAATATCCTGATCAAGTACACCCGGCTGTACGGAGTGAACCATAAGCGCACGGAGGGCCAGTTTGAGATCGCCTGGAACGAACTCCAGCAGGCGCTGCCCAAAGGCGGCGACACTGGTTTTCTGCTCGGCGTCTCCGACAACAAACTGCTGCTCGACGGCATCCCGCTCGAAGCCGGACAGGCGGAGCGCAGCTTCGCGCAGTTGCTGACCGCTGCCGGGCTCTCCAGCATCCTGTTTTCAAACCAGGTTACGATCGACGACTTTACCAGCCTGGTGCGCGCCTTTGCCATGGGCGGCTCGAAGGCGCAGGACTTCGCCAAGCAGCTTAAGGAGACCCTCGGCGATAACAAGGACTCCTCCATTCGCATTAATGAAGTAAAGTTCGTCGCCGCAGATCCCGCGACCGGCGAGTATTCCATCGCCGCCCAACTCGCGGCGCAGGCCCTCGGCCCGGAGTTTAAAGACTGGCTCAACGACCCTCAGAAACTTCTGCAGTTGATCGCGGCCGCCCAGGGAGCGAGTAACAGCGGTTCGGGCACGCCCGGCGGCGCACCCCTCGGCAGCGTTCCCACCGTCCCGATTCCCGGCGGCATCGCCTCGGGCTCGGGCGGAGCAGCGGGCGGGACGTCCGGCGGAACATCGGGCGGCGGAACTTGGAGCGGCGGGGTCGTTCCCTTGCAGGAAGAGGAGGTCATCCAGACCATTCGCCTGCTCACCCATTTTGGCCAGGCGATGCAGGATCCCAACGCTTCGCCAGAGAATCTTAAGGTCGAACTGGGCAAGGCTCCGGAAGGCGCGAAGGTCAATCTCGCGCAGTTGCTCGAAAGTCTGGCCAAGCAGGCTTCGCAGAACAGCACCAGCGACGGCAATGACACCCCGTTGCTGATGAAGGCCGCCGAGAGCATGGCCATCAAATTCGCCCTCGACCGCTATTCGCGCGGCGAAGTCAAGGTCAACGCCGTGCACGACATGATGGAGCACATGAGCCGGCAGATGGACACGCTGCGCCAGATCCTGCGGGTCCAGGAAGACAAAATGTCGAAGGCGGGCATCCTGGTTGAGTCCCACGCCGACATTCTCGACCGCATGTTCTGGGCTGAGATTCCCGAAGCGGGCAAGAAAAGCGTGCTGCTCTCGGGCGAAGCCGCCTGCGTGCCGCCGCGCAATATCCGGCAGTTCGTCGAACTGCTTCTGGAACGCGACGACAATGACATCGCCGCTAAGATTCTGTGTAACTACTGCAGTGGCCTGGACGCCAAGGATCCGGAACCCCGCCGCAAGACGGCTACCGGGCTGGCTCAACTCGCCGACCTGTATGCCTCCGCGCCCGACGAAGTCATGCCCAACGCTCTCTTCATGATCGGCGAGCAACTGAGGATGGACGGCGATAGCGAGATGCAGAGCCTGCTGTCCGCCGCCTTCGCGCGCTTCGGGCAGGAAGCTTGCAGCCGCAGAAAGTACAAAGCGGTCGCCGAACTCTGCGACTCGCTCGAAAAAATCGCCCAGCAGCGGCCGGCGCTGGTGCAAGATCTCCGCTCACGCGTGGGCATCGAAAATCGCCTGCCCGAGATGATCGAAGAAGCCATCAACGCCGATCGGGTGGCCGAGGATTTAATCAACGTCCTGCAACAGCTTCCGCGAAATTCCGTCGAACACCTCGCCGACCGATTCTTCCGCGCGCAGAAACGCGTGGAATGCGACCGCATTGTCGAACTGGTCGGCGAACTCGGACAACCCGCGATCAACGACCTGTGCGACATGCTGCACGCCGGCCAGCCGCGCCAGGCTGCCTCCACTGTCGGCCTGCTGAGCCGCCTCGCCGTGACTTCGCTGCTGGAGTTGTTGCCCCCACGCATGGGCGAGTTCAACCGCTTCTATCAGGACGTCATCGTCCGACAGATAGCCTACGGGGCCGCGCCCGACCGCGGACGCACCTTGCTCGAACTGCTCGAACTGCTCGACTCCCTCATCCTGCCCGAGGCCATCGACGAGATCGGCATGAGCCAGGACCGCAGCGCCAGTGCCAGCCTGATTGCGCTCGCCACCGCCGGCGTAGCGCACAACCGTCCGCCGTTCGTGCAACTGAAAGCCATCGAGTCGCTGGGCCGCTTGCGCGAAGTCGAGGCCGTTTCGGTTCTGCGTACCATCGTCGAAGACAAGAAATTTTTTGGCTACAGCCAGCACCGCGAATTGAGAATCGCAGCCATTCAGGCGCTCTCCAAGATCGATCCGCGCTACGGCACCCAGGCCCTGGCCGACAGCGGCCTCGAGGCCGGCGAACTTGCCATCGCACCGCTCGATTCCGGGCCCGGATGTCCCTACGTTCGCCAGCGCCGCTACGAACGCATCATCCTGCCGCGCACGCTCTCCGCCGTTCTGTCCAGTTCCTGGGGAAAGTCGAACATCATCATGCGGGAGATGAGTTTGGGCGGCGGCATGGGCACGCGCAGCGACAATCTCCGCGTCGGCTCGGAAGCCCACGTCGAAATCTCTCTGGGCGTGAAAAAAATCCGCGGCGAGGTGCTGCTGCGCCGCGCGCGCGTTAATGAAATCGGCTTCGAGTTCGTCAGCATGGATCTCGACAGCCGTTACCGCCTGCGCCGCATCCTGGTCGAAGCCCTGCAAAAAGTCCCTGACAATCGCGGCGCCAACTGGGACGGCGAACGCAAAGTCTAGCAGGCTGCGGAAAAGTACTTTCCACGTTGCAGTCTGACCTCAGCGGCTCTGCAAACAGGCCACTTATCGTAGCGGTGAACCGCTGCGCCACCCAAAAACCAAATACCGAATCGAGTTTTTCCGCAGCCTGCTAGAGTACGATCTCCGCTCTCAGCCATCGCGCGCTTACGGCATAGAAAGAAAAAGCCCCTGCGCACAGGGGCTTCTCCCACATCAACAAATCACAAACTCGCTTATACCACTTTCACGAAAATAATTACCAGCGCGAACAGCACCAGGGACTCGATGAACGCGAGGCCGAGAATCAGCGCCACCTGAATGCCCGCGCGGGCGGCCGGATTACGTCCGAGCGCCTCGCACGCCGCCGACGCGGCTTTGCCCTGGCCCTGGGCCGCCAGCCCGGAGGCGATGGCGATCGCGAAACCGGAAGTGATTGCCACCCAGTTGGTGGAAGCTGCTGCGCCTGCGCCCGTCTGCGCGAAGGCCGGGACAGCCAGAACCGAGAACATCATCATCACGAACAACAACATCACGATTTTCCGCATTTGTTTCTCCTTGTATGAATTGCCCCCAGTGGGTGGTTGACGCTGTGCAAGTAAGCCAGCGCCCTCACGCTGCGAGGCGAGGTGTCAGTTGCCAGGTCTCAGGTCTCAGGAAAACTTGGCCTTGAATTTCCTGAGACCTGACACCTAAGACCTGAGACCTTCTCTAGTGCTCGTGCGCCGTCGCCTCGCCCAGATACACGCAGGCGAGCAACACAAAAATGTAAGTCTGAATAAACGCCACTCCGACGTGCAGGCCCTCGAATATGATCGGGATGCCCAGCGGTACTAGTGAGAAAAATACCAGGGTCACCATCTCGCCGGCGAACATGTTCGCGAAAAGACGGACGGTCAGCGAAAGGACGCGGGCCGCGTGACTGAACAACTCAATCGGGGGCAGCAGGATCAGCACGATAATGCGCGCCCACCAAGGTATGCCTTCTTGCGGCCCGATGAAATGCTTCAGGTATCCGATCACGCCGTTTTCGCGCAGACCCGCATAGTGGTAATAAAACCAGGTCAGCAGGGCACAACCAAGCGGCACGACCACCACGGCCGTCGGCGATTCCAGTCCCGGTACCAGCCCAAGCAGGTTGCACGTCAAAATAAACATCCCCAGCACGGTCAGATACGGAACAAATCTCTCCGAATGATGGCCGATGATCTCCTGGGCCAGGTTCTCGATGAAACCGCTAATTCCTTCCATGGTCTGCTGCAACCCACCCGGACGCTCCACCGAAAGCCGCAGGCGCACGGCAATAAAGAATATCGTCAGCAGGAGTACGACCAGCAGTTCCATGGCGAAGCTGTTTGTGATCGGAGTCGCCGGATACTTCGGATGAATGTGCAGCTTCAGCAGCAACGCCAGCACGGGCGCGCCGAACAGACGATTCAGAAGTGCGGTAAAAGCCAGTTGTTCCATGCGATTTTCAGACGTTGCGATTTTCAGACTTCGATTGCTTAATTAAGGGTTTGCCGTCCCGGGCAAAGGTTTACGATGGCCGCCGGAAGGCCGTGTATCCTTCCCAAACCGCCTCCGCCATCAGGGCTGCCACGGGCACACACAAGCCCCACAGAAAGCCCCGACACGCCAGCGAAGAACTCTTGAATATAGCATAGGCGGCGGCTCCCACCAACCCGTAGCGCACCACAAAGCGGAGGATGATCCGTCCGCCTTTTTCGCGGCTGTTTCGGTTGACGATGCGATCGGCCAGTCCTTCGACGCCGCGCGTGAGCGAACTGAAATTGACGTAGGAAATCGCGGCTCCGAAGGCAAACCCAATCGCTCCAGCCCAGCGGTAAAACCAGAATACCGGCCCCAGCAACAGAACGCTGACGATCAGCATATTGCGCAGCACGCGCGGAATGATGCGCTCATAATTCGAGCGCTCATCGTTCGTGTGCTCCGCGAGCGTCTCCGCCTCCGGACTTTCCGCCGCCCCGTCGAGCTGCTCACGGTCATGATTTATCATCTTTTTTGAACGCGCCCAGGGCCATGCGGATCATCTGCCAAAATCCCACGACCGCGCCAAACAACAGCCCGGCTAGATAGAGCCACTTAGTATGCAGCCAGTAATCCGCCAGCTTACCCAGGAAGAACCCCAGCAAAATCGCCGCTGGAATAATGAATCCTATCTCGGAATAGCGAGTGAGCGAGACGAGAGGATCTTTTTTGTCTTTGTCCGGGGGATTTGTGCGCTCAGGCATGCGAAGGAATTGTAAATCAGCCGCGAGCTGCGAGCTTCGTGCTACGAGCACCCTGAGCCCCGCCAAGCCGCGAACGACGAACAAAGCCGGAAGAAGGCGAACCTACCGCAAGCGCCTGCTTTGATTGCTCGAAGCTCGTGGCTTTATTTAATCATCGCCGCTACATGCGGCGATTGCACAATGTTTAACGACCAGTTGACGCCGCGAATAAACGGCTCCGGATAAACTCCGATGACGAGCGTCGCCAGCGCGGTCACGCCCAGCGCGCAGCGCATTCCGAGGCTGACGGGAAGTCGTCCAGTCTCCATCGGAGCGCGCATCAGCATGGCGTTCGCAATCTTCAGGTAGTAATAAAGCCCGAACAGTGAGTAGAGCACGCCGAGCGAGGCTAGTCCGTAATGCCCGCTTTCAATCAGGCTCAGGAAGATGTAGTACTTGCCCAGGAATCCGGCGGCGGGCGGAATGCCGGCGAGCGATAGCAGAAACAGCAGCATCAGCGCGGCTTCGACCGGCGCGCGCTGGTAAAGCCCAGCCATATCGTCGAGCTCGTCGCCAATCACGTTGCGCTGCCGCAAAGAAGTGATCACGGCAAACGCTCCCAGATTCATGAACGTGTAGACGAGCAGATAAATCAGGATTCCCTTGAAGCCGTCGTTAAAACCCGGACTGCCGATCTGCGATGTACCCATGGCCACAAACGCCAGCAGCATGTAGCCGACATGCGCAATCGAGGAGTAGGCGAGCAGCCGCTTGGTGTTCGTCTGCGTAAGGGCCGCGAAGTTGGCGCCGGTCATGGTGGCGATGGCGACCACCACAATGACGGGGGTGTAGAGGGCGCGCAGTGGGAACAATCCGAGGACGACCACGCCGCGTGGGAAAATAAAGACGGGGTATCCGAGTATCCGCAGCAGCATCGCCCAGCCCGCCGCTTTCACCGCTACGGACATGAAGCCGGTGATGCTGGTGGGCGCGCCCTCGTACGCGTCTGGCGCCCACTGATGGAATGGAACCGCGGCGACCTTGAACAGCAATCCGACCATGGTCGTAAGTAGCGCGATCACTACTACCGGATTGTGCGGTTCCTTCCTTGAAATCTCCGCGACCGCGCGCGCAATGCCCTGCAAGTTGGTGCTGCCGGAGATTCCGTAGAACAGCGACAGGCCATAGGCAAAAATGCCCGACGAAAATGCCCCGAGGAGCAGATACTTCAAGGCCGCTTCGTTCGAGCGCCGGTCGCGGCGCAAAAAGCCAACCAGCACGTAAGTGGAAATCGCCATCAGTTCGAGCCCAATGAAGAGCAGCACAATGTCGATTCCCGCCGCCATGCACATCATGCCGACCACGGAAAGCAGCAGCAGAGCGTAATATTCACCGTGGTGTTCATCTTCCGTGTCGAGGTAATGCACCGAGGCCACGATGGCAATTGCCGCTCCCGCGAGAAACAGATACCAGAAATAGATGGCGTAGCGGTCGACTAACAACGAGTTATAAAACCCGATGAAGAAAGGCGCCGGACCCAGCGCCGACTGAATCTGCCAGACGCACAAAGCCGCAAACGCCACGCCGACGAAGGCGCCCGCGGCGTTGATCCATTTCCATCCCCGCGGAATCATCAGGTCGATCAACAGAATGCCGAGCGCAAAAATGGTAAGTTCCACCATCGGCAACATCAGCCGGTAATCGATTGGTGAGAGGCTTCGCACTCAGTTGCTCGCTTTCGGTTTGACGACATTAGGCGCGACGACTTCAGGTTTGACGGGTTCAGATCTAACAGATTCAGGTTTGACAACTTTCGGCTTGATGACTTTCGGCTTGATCGCGGCGGCTGGCGCCTGCGGAACTGGCGCGGGAGCAACCGGCGCAGACACCGGCACATTCGCATTGGCCTTATCGTGAATCGTCTGCACAATCTGATTGACCGGCTGTTCAAGAATCTGGAAAAACGGCTTCGGATAAACGCCGATCCACAAGGCCATGATGATCAGCGGCACGAACGTAAGGATTTCGCGCGGCGTTAGATCGTGCAGCTTTTCGTTCTTCGGATTTGTCACCGTGCCGAAGAAGACACGCTGATAGAGCCAGAGCAAGTAAGCCGCCGCCAGAACCACGCCCGGCGCCGCCCACGCCGCCCACCTCCAGTTCGCGGTGAATGCTCCCTGCAGAATCGTGAACTCGCCGACGAAGCCATTCAGCAGCGGTAATCCCATCGACGACAGGAACATGATCATGGTGATCGTCGCGTAGATGGGCATCACGTTCGAGATGCCGCCATACTCCGCGATCTCACGCGTGTGTCGCCGTTCATAGAGTATGCCGACGATCAAGAACAATGCGCCGGTCGAGATGCCGTGATTGATCTGCTGCAGCACCGAGCCGGTCAAGCCCATTTGGTTCAGCGCGAAGATTCCCAGCGTACAGAAGCCCAGATGGCTGACCGACGAGTACGCCACTAGCTTCTTCATGTCCTTCTGCATGAGCGAAACCAGCGCGCCATAGATGATGCCTACGAGCGACAACCCGATCACCCAGCTTTGCACACGCGGGTGCGATACGACCGAGGGAAAGAAGGGCAGCGAGAAGCGCACGAATCCGTAAGTTCCCATCTTCAGCAAAACGCCCGCGAGGATGACAGAGCCGGCCGTAGGCGCTTCCACGTGCGCATCCGGCAGCCAGGTGTGGAACGGAAACATCGGAACCTTGATGGCGAATCCGATAAAAAAAGCGACAAACAGCCAGATGGCTATATGGAACGGAATCAGCGGCGCCGTCTTATAGAGCTCGGGAATGCTGAACGTGAATACGTTAGTAACTGCGTGATGATGGAAATAGAGGAACAGGATGCCGAGCAGCATCAGCACGGAGCCCAGCAGCGTATACAAAAAGAACTTGATGGCAGCATAGAGTTTGCGCGGGCCACCCCAGATGCCGATCAGCAGATACATCGGCACCAGCATCGCTTCCCAGAAAACGAAGAAGAGGAAAAAATCGAGCGCCATGAAGACGCCGAGCATTCCCGTTTGCAACACCAGAAACCAAACGTAATATTCCTTCACCCGAATCTCGATGGCGGTCCAGGAAGACAGAATCGAGATCCATCCGAGCAGCGTAGTTAGCATGATCAGCAGAAACGAGATGCCGTCAATGCCCAGGTTGTAACCCGCGCCAATCGAGGGGATCCAGTTGTTCGCCGTTCCCTCGAGGAACTTGAAGGGTGCAGGATCGTGAGCCTGCACTTTCGCCCAGAACATCGGCACCAGCGGAAGCGAGATGAGGAATCCGCCAAGCGCGAAGAGGTTCGCAATCCAGCGGATCGCGTCCTTGTTCTCCTTAGGAACAAACAGGAGAACCAGCGCGCCCACAAGCGGCGTGAAGAGAATGATCGAAAGTATGTGACTCTGCATAAGTTCAGCTTCTGGCTGCTAGCTACTGGCTTCTAGCAATCTACGTCCGGCTCCAGATACCGCGCGACCTTGCTTGCTAGAAGCTAGGAGCCAGCAGCTAGCAGCGCTCTTACTTCCACACGTAATACACGCCAAATCCCAGCAGGCCGGCGATCATGACCAGCGCGTACCATTGCACCAATCCCCATTCGAAGAGGCGCGCCGGATAAGAGATCATCCGCGCCAGAATCGCCGGTCCATTCACGCACAGGCCGTCGATGATCCACTTATCCCACCAGGTCGAAAGGGTAGCGACGGCGCGCGTGACCCAGCCTGCATCGTTGACGGCTCCGTCGATGATCTTGGCATCGAACCACGACGAGGCTTCGCCCGCGCCCATGGCGCCCAAGCGGACCTTGCCAATCTTGCGGCGCCCGGTGAAAGCGTAGTCGTAAGCCTCGTCGACAAACCACTTGTTGTAGAGCACGGTATAGAGCGCGGGAGCTTTCACGGCAATGGGCTCGGGATAATCTCTGCCGGCGTTCGCGTAGTAGCCATAGGCCCATCCTCCACCGACGACCGCAGCCCCGACGGAGAGCAACATCAGCCCCCATTCCAGATAGCGATGGTCTTCGCCAGCAGGCTCCTGCGGCTCGACTGGCGCGGCGGAAGCGGACGCGGCAGTCTCTTGCGCGAATACCGGCTCCAGAAATTTTCCGAAGGCGTTGGTCCCGCCCATACTCGCCGGCACGCCCAGCCATCCGGCGCAGACTGAGCAGATTGCCAACACGACCAGGGGGCCCGTCATGGACTTGGGCGATTCATGAATGTGGTGCTCGACTTCGTGGCTCATCCGCGGCTTCCCATAGAAAGTCAGGAAGATAAGCCGCGCCATGTAGAACGCGGTCATCAGCGCCGTGCCAAAGCCAATCAGCCACAGATATGGAAAGCCGCCCTCGGCGGAACGGTATGCCTGCCAAAGGATCTCGTCCTTTGAGAAAAATCCCGCCAAAGGTGGGATGCCGGCAATCGCCAGCGTCGCGATCGCCATCGTCTTATAGGTAGTTGGAATGCGCCCGCGCAGGTTGCCCATGTTGCGCATGTCCTGCTCGCCGCTCATGGCATGGATCACCGAACCCGAGCCGAGGAAGAGCAGCGCCTTGAAGAACGCGTGCGTGAACACATGAAAAACGCCCGCAGCGAAGGCGCCGACGCCGAGCGCCAGGAACATGTATCCCAGTTGCGAAACGGTGGAGTAGGCAAGGACGCGCTTGATGTCGTTCTGCACCAACCCTATCGACGCGGCGAAGACGGCGGTAAGTGCGCCAATGATGGCTACTACTAACATCGCCTTCGGAGCCAAAACGAACACGGCGTTAGAACGCGCCACCATGTACACCCCCGCTGTGACCATGGTCGCAGCGTGGATCAACGCGGAAACTGGCGTCGGGCCTTCCATCGCATCGGGCAGCCAGATATAAAGAGGTATCTGGGCAGACTTACCACAGGCTCCGACGAAAAGCAGCAGGGCGGCAATTGTCAGTACGTGATCGCCTTTCGCGAAGGTTCCACTGTGGGCCAACTGGTTGATGTCGATGAAGCGAAACGAGCCCAGATACCAGGCCAGCGTGAGCGCGCCGAGTATGAATCCGGCATCGCCGATGCGGTTCACGATGAAGGCTTTGTTGGCCGCGGTCGAAGCGGAGTTACGATGAAAATAAAAACCGATCAGCAGATACGAGCATAAGCCGACGCCTTCCCATCCCACAAATAAAAGCATGTAGTTATTCGCCAGGATGAGGGTGAGCATGGAAAACATGAACAGGTTCATGTATCCAAAGAAGCGGTAATAACCGCCTTCATGCGCCATGTAACCGGTGGAGTAAATGTGGATCAGCATGCCCACTCCGGTTACGAAGAGCAGCCAGATGGAAGAGAGAGGATCGAGCAGGAAGCCGGCGTCGGCGTTGAAGGAGGCGAGCGTCCCGTCGCGCTTAACGAAGTTCAGATGGCCATCGCCGCTGCCGAGCCAGGTGTAAAGAACTTTCTGATAGGGCGCGCCGGGGCCGCCAAAACCGGCCTTTGGCTCGGTGTACAGGTTGTAGTCCCTAACTACGCCCAAAGCCATGAGAAAGGCCAGTACGACCGCGCCGACGCACACGGCATTTACGGCGCGTTTCGAAAGACTGCGGCCGAAGAAGAACATTGTCACCGCACCGAATGCTGGCAGCAGTGGAATAAGCCAGATATGCGGGAGAAAGAAGAACATGTTGTCGGCCGCAGAATGCATAGGTTCTTCGCTTCGCTCAGAATGACAAGAGCTAAAGGCTAAGCGCTAACTGCTAATTGCCACCTTCTACCATTTCAACAAATCAATCTCATCCACATTGACCGTCTCTTTATTACGGAAGAAGGCGATCAAAATACCGAGGCCTACTGCAGCTTCGGCGGCGGCATCCACCACGATAAAGATCGCGAACACCTGCCCATTTAAGTTCGACTGCCCGTGGACGGTTCCCCACATGTGCGAGAATGCCACCAGGTTCAAGTTCACCGCGTTCAGAATCAGCTCGATCGACATCAGCACAATCACCACGTTACGGCGTATGAGCACACCGATTACTCCCAGCACGAATAGCGCCGCCGCGACGACGAGATAGTGAAATGTTGTTATCGGAACCATAGTTAAGCTTCTAGCTTCTGGCCACTAGCTAGTAGCTAGAAGCCAGTAGCCGGTCTCAAATCTTCTTCTTTGTCATTATTACCGCTCCCAGAATCGCCACCAGCAACAAGAGCGAGGCGATTTCGAAGGCGAACGTATATTGGCCCATCTTGCCAGCTTCTCCGTAGAGCATGGTGGCGATCTGCTGCGTGTTCGACGATTCGGGCAGCGGCATTCCGCGATCCCGGAACAGCTCCTTGCCCTTCACGAACGCCGACACAAACAACCCCAGCAGCGTGCACGCTGCCACCAATCCTACCGGCCAAATGCGATTGAACCGCCGCTCTTTGGACGCGCGTTCGATGTTGACCAGCATGATCACGAACAGGAAAAGGACCATGATTCCGCCGGCGTAGACGATGATCTGCACGCCAGCGACAAACGGGGCATACAACATCAAGTAGAGGCCTGCCACCGCGAGCAGGGTCACAATCAGTGCTAGCGCTGCGTGCACGGCGTTCCGCAGCGTGATGACGAGCACGCCGCTGATGACGACCAGTCCTGCCAGTGCATAAAAGAACCACGGCGTCGCCACCGCTGTCATTCCTGAGCTGAGTGCTGAGTTCATTGCGGGGTTCATGAAAAAATCACCCCCACGATGGCAGTCAGCATCAGCACACCGAGCGAAATCGGCAGCATCACTTTCCATCCTACCTTCATCAACTGGTCGAAGCGGTAACGCGGCCAGGTCGCGCGATACCAGATGAACAGATACATGAAGACGGCGACTTTGAGCACAAACCAATATACGTAGCCGATGCCTTCGTTGAACCTGGCCGCTATGCTCGTGTCCGCGGAACGGCCTGCGATCGCGATCACGAGCAGCAGCAGCGCGATGAAGCCGAGCAGCGCCGCGAAAACGGCGAGTCCGATGCGCTGAATCTTGAAGAAGGACTGCGCTGGCATGCGCGCCGTGCCGATAAACGCAATCGCTGCCAGGCCTCCGAATGTGAGCGCGGGAAACAACGAGAAGATAAAGTCCCACGCCGCCGCGTGCAGCAGGTTCGGGAACGGACGCATCCATCCGCCGAGCCAGAGCGTGACCGCTATCGAAGAGACGGCGATCATGGCCGCGTATTCGGCGAGCATGAACAGCGACCAGCGCAGTCCGCTGTACTCGGTGTGAAATCCGGCGGTCAGTTCCGACTCGGCTTCGGCCAGGTCAAAGGGCGCGCGGTTGGTCTCGGCGACCATGGCGATGGCGAAAACTGCGAACGCGATCAGGCCCAGCGGGAAGAACTTGAAGATGAACCAGACGCCCTGCTCATGCTGCGCCTGGACGATCCCGATCATGCTTAGCGTCCCCGTGCCGCTTGCGTTCATGCTGGTCATCAGGATCGCCGCGACGACTGCCAGCCCCATGGCAACTTCGTAGGAAACCATTTGCGCGCTCGACCGCAGCGCGCCGATCAGCGGATAGTGCGAGTTCGACGCCCATCCAGCGACCACGATGCCGAGCACTCCGAGCGACGAGACCCCGAGCATAAATAGGATGCCGATGTTCATGTCGCTTACTGCCTGCGAAGGGCCAAACGGAATCACGGTATAAACGGTGAATGCCGCGAGTAGCCCGATCATCGGCGCGAACCAGAAAACGTACTGGTCGGCCTCGGCGGGGATGATGTCTTCTTTTAGCATCAGCTTGAGCGCGTCGGCGATGGGCTGTAGCAATCCGTGCGGGCCCACGCGCATGGGACCGAGGCGAACCTGGAAGTGCGCCAGCGCCTTGCGCTCGATCCAGTTCATGCAAATCACGGCCACCGATACGCCGGCGAAAATAATAAGCACGTAAATCAGCGCCCACAACTGGTTGCCTGCCTCGCCCGGCGTCATCGTGCTTCCGAGATAGGACATGAAGGCAGTCAGCATCAGCGGTCCACCTCGCCGAGCACGATGTCAATCGTGCCGATGACGGCGACCACATCGGCTACAAGCAAGCCGCGCACCATGACATCGAGCGCCTGAAGATTGACGAACGATGGCGGACGCACGCGCAGGCGGTAGGGCTGGGTCGAGCCGTCGCTGACGATGAAGTATCCGAGCTCGCCTTTCGGCGCCTCGATCGAATGATAGATTTCGCCCACGGGCGGCTTGATCACCTTGGGCACTTTGCCCATGATCGGGCCTTCGGGAATAGCGTTGACGGCTTGCTCGACGATGCGCATCGACTGGCGCATTTCTTCCATGCGGACCAGGTACCGGTCGTAGGTGTCGCCGTTTGTGCCGATCGGTATTTCAAAATCGAATTCGGCGTAGGCGGCGTAGGGCTGGGCTTTGCGCAGATCCCACTGCACGCCGCTGGCGCGCAGCACCGGGCCGGTTACGCCGAGCGCAACGCAATCGGCGGCTGAGATCACGCCGACATTCTTTGTGCGCTCGAGCCAGATGCGGTTGGTGGTGAGCAGCGCTTCGTATTCGTCGATCTTCGGCGCGAAGAAGGCCAGGAAATTCTTGACGTCTTTTTCGAAGCCGGCGTACGTCTCATACTGGCAGCCGCCGATGCGGAAGGCATGCGTGGTGAGGCGTGCGCCGCAGTACTTTTCGAAAATCTTCAGAATCTCTTCCCGGTCGCGGAAGGTGTAAAACAGCGGCGTCATGGCTCCGATATCGAGCGCGTGCGTGCCCAGCCAAAGCTGGTGGCTGGCAATGCGTTGCAGTTCGGTCAGGATCACGCGAATGTATTTGGCGCGCGGCGGCGCCTCCACATTCATCAACTTCTCGACCGCTTCGCAGTAGCCGAGCCCATTGGACACGGCGGCGCAGTAGTCCATCCGATCGACGTAGGGATTGAACATGGTGTAGGTGCGGTTCTCGGCGATTTTTTCCACGCCGCGGTGCAGGTATCCGATGACGCATTCGGTGCCGAGAACTTTTTCGCCGTCGAGCTTTAGGATGACGCGCAGCACACCGTGCGTGGCGGGGTGCTGCGGACCCATATTAATGATGAGCTCGTTTGAATCGAGATAGGTCTTGTCGGGAGTTTCAAGATCGAGGTTCGCGCGAGATGTGATTGGGTCGGCCATGGGATCGCTATGGGACGATGGTCACTGTGACCGTATTTGAATCCACCACAACTCCCGGGCCATCCACGCGATGAACTTGGATCGTATACTTTCCCGGTTGGCTCAGATCAAACAACAGGTCAGGCACTTGCCTATGAAAGACGCGAGATTTACCTGCATCCAAAGGGTATGAGGTCTCGCTTCCAAGGCCCCACATCCTTACTATGGTTTTCCCGGACCCGTCGGGCGCCGCAGGCGCGGGAGCTTCGTGTTTGAGGACAGTCCGTCCCTCCCTCGTTAGCGACTGGTTCCCCTGGCTATCTCGAACGTCCACTTGGCTATACCAGTCCCTGCCGAACGCTTCGATCTCGACCGGGTGACTGGACACATTAGTGATTGTCATGTCCACGAATACCGGTGATCCCGCCTTTACCACGTCTTGGGCCGCACTAATGCTGACTGAGACTGTCGGCTTGTTGGCAGCGTGTGACTGCGCAACGGCAGGAGCCAGGTCAGCGGACTGAGCCGCGCAGATACCAACCAACCCAACCGCTGCAGCTAGCGATAAGAGGTTCGCTGAGACTCTCATCTTTCCGCTGCGCTCGCTCATTGTCCGCTCTCGATTCCGAGGTTGATCTGCACCCACTCTTTGTCTTGCTGCAGGATGCCGTAATCTTTGCGCAGCGGATGGCCTTTCCAGCCGTCGGGCAAAAGAATGCGCTTCAGGTCGGGATGGCCGTCGAACTGGATGCCGAACATGTCGTAGACCTCGCGCTCCAGCCAGTTCGCGGTTGGCCAGATCGCGACGCTGGACGGGATCGAAGCTCCGTCGGCAATTTGCGTCTTCACGCGCACGCGCTCGTTGCGCGGGAAAGAATAGAGGATCCATATGACATCGAATTGCTTTTCGCGCTTCGGATAATGCACTGCGGTGATGTCGACGCAGTAGTCAAAGTGTTCTTCGTCGCGCAGCAGGCGCAGAAGGTCGGGGATCAGCGAACGGTCGACGCTGAGGTAGTTCTGTCCCAGATAAGTCTGCGCGTCGAGGCCCGAGCCGTACTGGCCCTTGTATTTTTCAACCATCGGCGAGGTCCACGGCATCGGGACGGGACCGGCGGGCTTGGCAGGAGCGGCTGGCTTGGCGGGAGCAGCAGGCTTCGCAGGCGCGGCGGGCGCCGCTGCTGCGGGTTTTTCCGCCGTCGGCTTGTTCTCACCTTCCGGCGGCGGCGGTGGAGCAGGCGTTTTGACTTCCTCGGCCATGCTAGGGTCTGTGGTTTACAAGAGCCGCGCTAATATCAGGAAACTTTCACTTCTAACATCTGGTTGCGTCACCGTCAATGACCGATATCACAATGACCCGCATCACAATGGACAGCGGGGCGAGACGCCCGTCCCTCAACAATGACTGTCAGTGCCGGGCCGTCTGGAAGCTTTCGACCAGGTCGCGGATGCGCAAGGCGTCGGCTTTGCGATGGCCGTGACTGGTAATCGGATCGGTGCCTCCGGTCGACTCAATCAGGATGTCGGACCAAAAGACCCCGGTCGAAATCTTCACCGAGGCTACCTGGGAAATCGAAATGCTTTCCTCGTTACTGCCGAACAGACGCCTCTTCACGCGGCTCACGCGCAGCGGGCTGACCACGATGCGGGTTGGGAACCATAGATTCCCCCTAGTCCAGCGGCTCGCGCTGAAGGTCTCATCGGAACTAACGGGATTGGGAATGATCGAAGTTACACCCATTCGAGCGCGCCCTTCTTCCAGATCCACACGTACCCGACGATCAGGATGCCGAGAAAGACCAGCATCTCCATCAGTCCGAAGACGCCGAGCGCTTTGAATTTCACGGCCCAGGGAAACAGGAAAATCGTTTCCACGTCAAAGATCACGAACATGATGGCGATGATGTAAAAGCGGACAGTGTAGCGTCCGCGGGCACTGTCGTAGGGATCGATGCCGCATTCGTAAGGCATCAATTTCACGCGGTTCGGACTTTGCGTGCGGATGATTTTGCAGATCACCAGCGTGATGGGAATCAGAATGCCGACGACGGCGACGAAAAGAAAGATGGGAATGTAATTCTGCGGCATGAGGCCTCGAAGCGGTCGCGATAAGAACGAATTTGAATAGTAACGCCGAAGTGGCCAGGCTTCAAGGACGGAACGTGTCAGGCATCAGGTGTCAGGTCTCAGGATGCGAAACCCGAATCGCGGAGAACGCAGAATCACCAGACCCAGCACCCACTGCAGGATGCGCAACGCCGCGGGCAAACGGTTTTGTGTCATTTTTTCTTCGCTTCGGTTTGGTTCTCCGAAGCAGTCTTGCTCCCCGAGCGGCGCTTGATTTCGGTGAGGCGGTGGCTGGCGCTGGAGTCGAGATCGAGGGCGTAGAATTTTTTCAGGTCGTGAATGCGCTTGAGCGAGGCAGAACTAAAGGGAGTCTTGCCGTCGAAGGCGTGGAGCACGATGCCTTCGAGCAGATCGCCCAGGGACATGTCGTTATATTCGGCGAAGGCTTTGAGGACTTTGAGCAGGCGTTTTTCCATGCGGACGCCGGTCTGTACACGTTCGACGAGAAGTTGCGATTCATTGATCATGGTACGAATGTACCATGGTACCAAAATAATAGCAAGCGCCACCTGACGCGAGAGACGTGGCAAGGTGAAAGATTGCGCCGCGCCAACCGAAAGGCAAATGCCACTTGCGCCCCATCATTTATAATCGAAGCACAGTCGGGGCGTAGCGCAGCCTGGTAGCGCACCTGCCTTGGGCGCAGGGGGTCCGCGGTTCAAATCCGCGCGCCCCGACCAAAGTTCACACTCGATTCGCTACTTGCCGGCTCCAGCCGGTTTCAGAACCGCCGTATTCCGTTCGTCCGCGGCGATCATGCGGTAGAACTTTTTCAGCTCGTCCATTTTGCCGACCGGAACGCTCAGTTCCCTGATTTCCAGGGCACGCGTGTAGTGCAACACTTGTCCGTTCGCTTCAGTCTTGCTGTGATAGCTGCCAAAGCTGTAGTCCGCATCCACCGGGGGCGGCAACTCGTCCACTTCATAGCCCGGCGGCAGCGCGATATCGAAACTGTCGGTATCCCGCGACGGCCCTTCGAATTCGACGGGGAACTTCCTCGGCTCCTTCGTCTCCAGCACGCCTGACGACTTGCTTCCCAACACTCGCGGCCGCACCAGCAGCAGATTTCCCGCACTCTTAGCGTAGTTGTAGGACTCGAAAGTGTAGTTGAAACCGAACGGCTGATCGGTGTGTTCGTAGTTGACTACGCTCGCTCGAAGAATGTGAAAACTCGGAAGCGACCCCGCCAGCAAGTTTTCGATCGGTTTGATCCGATCGGAGTCCTTGGTTACTGCGCGCAATCGCCAACGCTCCGACGCAGCCCGATCGCCCAGCCGGACTTCCGTTACGTCGCCCTTCAACGCTCCGTTGGCATCAAGCGTCAGCTTGCCCACCCGTTGGATACTGTTCATCGCCGACGGCTGTTGCGGCAACTCCACCAGTTCGCCACCTTCCGGAGTTACCAGCAAACCGTAGTTGGCCTGCAAGTATCCTCCGATCTGGCCAAAGGGCGTCAGCTCGTTGGTCGGGTCGAAGAACAGTATTCTTCCCAGCCTGGGATGCTGCAGCACGGCAATCAGCGATGGATCCTTGATCTCATCCGGCAACTTGATCGCCAGAATCTCGTGGTTAAAGCCGTCGTGAGCGGGAGCATCACGAGTCACCACACCCCTTTGCGCGTTGATGACCACGTGGTAGGATTCCACGCCAATTACACCTAGCATGGTTTGCATCAGGGTCGCCTTGTCTTTGCAATCTCCGTAGCGATGCGAGAAAACGTCCGGAGCGGCGTGCGGTTGCCAGCCACCGATGCCCAGTTCGATCGCAACATAGCGAATGTCGTGCTGCACGAACAGGGCGATGGCTTGCATCTTCTGCAGTTGTGTGACCTTGCCTGCGGTTAGAGCGTTTACCTTCTGTTTGATCGGGTCGGACGCATCCATCCGTCCGGTGTACAGACTTTCTTCCCAACGCCCCATGCCTTCCCAGCTTGCGAATTCGTTGTTCCTGGCGGTTCCACCCGCGGGAAAGAATGAAACGACCATCTGCCCCGCCACGCCCTCCAGCGGAGGCATATCCGGCTCATGCCTGATCCCGTTGACGTCGCTGACTGCCCATTGCAAAACGTTGCCTTTTCCCTCGTCC
>Ga0181530_10000402_pt1 | contig 55550 bp, 39 predicted proteins | sample PEATcosm2014_Bin_42_FD_119769 | JGI IMG/M metagenome (GOLD analysis project Ga0181530, IMG submission 119769) | Peatland microbial communities from MTU Mesocosm Facility, Houghton, MI, USA - PEATcosm2014_Bin10_60_metaG | ecosystem: Environmental > Terrestrial > Soil > Wetlands > Peat | place...
ACCCCAAACGCCATGACTACGGATGGCACCCAAGCATTCTATCGGAAGCCGGGCCCTGAGGCTCGCGCTTTTGCTCCTGCAGACTGTCGTTTGCGTGTCCGCCGTTTTCGCGGCTGACAATGCGAAGCGGTATGTTGACCAATATGTGAAAAGTTGGCTCGGCGCTTCGGGAGTATACCCGCAAATGCGCGGGGAAGTTGATCCTCTGGCCGTCGGCCTCCGGCGCTGCAGCACCTCCCTTTGCATGAGACCCAAAAATCATGGATCCGGCGTATGGTACGCCAACCCCAACCCGCAGGACACTCGCTATGAGCGGCCCCGATCCCGCCGCGGGTAGTGGCCCGGCCCTTTCACGGCGCACGGTGCTCATGCTTGGGCTGGTCGGCGTTATTGGCGCCACAGTGGGCTCGGGCGCGACGATGGTGATCGCGCGCTTGGGCAGGTCCACGCAGCCCCGGTACCGCTTCTTCACTGAGGCTGAGGCCGGCCTCCTGGTCGACATTTGCGAGCAGATCATACCGGGCGACGACGTCTCAGGGGCGACCGACACGGGCGCTATTTGTTACATCGATCGGCAGCTGTGCGGTGCCCTCGCCCGACACCGGCGGGCCTACCGTCGAGGCCTTGAGTCGTTCAGGCAGACATGCCTCCAGAGTTACGGGGCCCGCTTCCAGGACCTAGCGTCCTCCGCAAAGATCGAGGCCCTGCGCTCAGTCGAGCGAGGCGAGGTGCCCAAGGCGCTCTGGAGCGAGCCATCCGCAAAAGCCTTCTTCAACCTTGTCGTCGCGCACACGATGCAGAGCTTCTACGGAAGCCCGCGGCACGGCGGCAACCGCAACTACGCAAGCTTCCGGATGCTGGGCCTCGACTATCCTCAGGTTGTCGGGCAGAATCGCTACAGGAAGGCGTGACCATGGCCCTCAGGCACGTCAACGCGGTCGTGGTAGGCGCAGGCGCGGGGGGAGGCGTCGTGGCCAAGGTGCTCAGCGAGGCCGGACTCTCGGTCGTCGTTTTCGAGAGGGGTGACTGGGTCAGCTTCGACGAGCACGGCCAGGATGAGCTCAAGAACCAGCGCTTCGCTGTGCTTGGCAACGCGTACGGGCCCGACGACCGCAGCCCGCGCGTCGTCGAGACCGGCGCCGGGACATGGGAGGTCGTGATGCCGAACGAGGGCAGCTACAACAATAACGCTGCGTGCGTCGGCTCCGGAACCGTGAGCTACGGCGCGATGGCTTGGCGCTATATGGAGAAGGACTTCAGGATGCGCTCGACCTACGGCGCCCCGGAGGGCTCGACGCTTGAGGACTGGCCGATCAGCTACGATGACCTTGAGCCCTGCTACGAGAGGGCGGAGCAGGAGGTGGGCGTGTCTGGCGACATGAGCGCGAACCCGTTCGCAGCACCGCGCCGCCGGCCGTATCCCATGCCGGCCTTCCCGTACAACACCGAGGGGCGTATTCTTGAGGCTGCGGCGAAGCGGCTGGGCCTTCACCCGTTCCCCATTCCGATGCTGCGCAACTCCGTTCCCTACGGTGGGCGCAACGCCTGCGTCCACAACCGCTTCTGTTGTGGCTTTGCCTGCCCGAACAACGCCAAGAACGGCACACACAATACGGTGATCCCCATGGCGCTCGCGACCGGCAACTGCGAGCTGCGCACCAAATCGATCGTGAGCGAGGTTGTGGTGGACGAGCGGGGCCTGGCCAGGGGCGTGCGCTACTTCGACTCGGCCGACAGGCAGCAGTACCAGACCGCCGACCTTGTCGTCGTCTCCGGCGGCGCGATCGAGACCGCGCGGCTCCTCCTCAATTCGAGGTCCAGGCTCTTTCCAAACGGCGCGGGCAACCGTTTCGACTGGGTGGGCCGCAATCTCCAGGGCCACGCTTACTGTGGCACGTACGGGCTCTTCGAGGAGGAGACCTTCGACGACGTGGGCCCAGGCGCAACGATCGCTATCAGCGACTTCAACCACGGGAACCCCGGCCTGCGGGGTGGCGCCGTCCTTACCAACGAGTTCATCCGTCTGCCCTACGGATTCTCGGTCATGCGGCCACCCGGGCAGCCGTCATGGGGCAAGGCGCACAAGGATTTCCAGCGTCGGTTCTTTAAGCGTTGCGTGGCAGTGCTGGGCGCCGTTCAGGAAATGCCAGTTTTCGACGCGCGCATGCAGATTGACCCGAGCGTCAGGGATCACTGGGGAATCCCGGTCGCGCGCCTCTCAGGCTGCCGCCATCCCCACGACATCGAGATCGGGCGGTTCATGGTGGCGCGCAGTGAAATATGGCTCAGGGAGGCCGGGGCGGTCACAACTTGGACATACGTGCCCGGCATGTGGCTAAGCGGGGGCGAGCACCAGGCGGGCACCTGCCGCATGGGCTCCGACCCGAAGACGTCGGTAGCGAATAGGTTCGGGCAGGTGCACGAGATCGACAACCTCTTCATTTCCGACGCCAGCCTCCACGTCACAAACGGGGGCTTTAACCCGGCGTTGACGATCATGGCCCTTGGTTACTGGGTCGGTGGTCACATAAGCGCCCGCTTTAAGGGCGGCAGGTTCTCATGAGCCCTAAGCGATGGAGCTGCCTTGCGCTCGGACTGGGGCTCTACTGCGGGGTCTTAGTCGTCACGGCCGCCGTCGGCGGCATGGCGTATTTCCATTTTGCCAATCCCCAGAACACCTGCGCCTCCTGCCATGAGATGACCGGCGTCCATTCGGACTGGGCGGTCTCTTCCCACCGCACGGTGCAATGCCGCGAGTGTCACGGCGGGGCCTTGACCCTCGACGTCCACGCTCTCGAGTCCCATCTGGACCGCATCATCAGCCACTTCACGGGGGACCCGGACAAGCCCGTCCGCCTTCAGGAAAGGCACGTGCCCGAACTCGTCGACTCGTGCCGCAAATGCCACCCTCAGGCGTATTCCGATTGGCAGGCGAGCCGGCACTCGACGACGTATGCCAGGATCTTCCTGGACCTGGAGCATAACCGGACTGCGCCCCCCACGGACGACTGCCTGCGCTGCCACGGCATGTTCTATCATAAAGACATCACGGACCTCGTGTCCGCCTCCGGGACGACCGGCACGTGGATGCTGAAGGACGTCGCCCGGGCGAACCAGCCCGCCATCCCCTGCCTTGCCTGCCATCAGGTCCACGCTCCCGCGGACGCGACCCAGACGGCGAGCTTCTACGACCACCGCGAGCAGACGCACTACTCGGCGAGCCTGCTGCCGGTCGCCAAGGTCTTCCAAGGTGAGCGCGCCGTCAGGGTCTCCAGGGACCCGCGCCAGCGCGTCTGCATGCAGTGCCACGCCCCGGATGCGACCCACCGGCTTTTCTCGTCGGACGACCGCACCCCTGCGGGGGTCCACGAGGGGCTCAGCTGCCGCGACTGTCACTGGTCGCACTCCAATTCGGCCAAGGCATCGTGCAACGCCTGTCATCCCGCCGACTCACACTGCGGCATCGATGTGTGCAAGATGGACACCACCTACTGCTCCCTCGATAGCAGGCACAATGTTCACACTGTTGCATGCCAGGATTGCCACATACAGGGAATACCATCAAAGGCGTCTTTGAAGAAATAGCCTTCGCCCTGAGAAAATCGGGTATGTTGTTCGACGCCTCTGGGTTCGACCGACTGGCCTGGCGAACCCTTGCGCCGCCATCCGCCAAACGCAGAAGAACCCCATACAAAGCACCGGCGCGTTGGTCTACCGCGCCGCTTGAACTTTTTGTCAGCTTTCCGATTCCCTACCTCAACCCGCCTCCATCATGACTACGCTCGAACAACTATCGGAATCCGTCGTCACTGGCAAAGCCAATGTCGCCAAGAGTCTCACGCAACTTGCGCTCGACGAGGGCGTCAAACCCGGCGACATCGTGGACAAAGCACTTGTGCCAGCGATGGCCTCGGTAGGCGAAAAATTCAAGAACAGCGAGATTTTCGTACCCGAGATGCTTATAGCCGCCCGGGCCATGAAGGGGGCGATGAGCCTGCTGGAGCCGCGGCTCCTCGCCGCCGGCATCGAACCAAAATATACTGCATTGATAGGCACGGTGCAGGGCGATCTCCACGACATCGGCAAGAATCTCGTGGGGATCATGTGGAAGGGCGCAAATTTTCGCGTCCTCGATCTTGGGACCAATGTGCCGGCAGCGAAATTCGTCGCCGCCATCCACGAGCACCGACCGCAACTGGTCGGCCTCTCAGCACTATTGACAACGACGATGCCCGCGATGGTGGAAACGGTGCGCGCCATTCGCGCGAGCGACTGTCCGCCCGTCAAAATCATTGTGGGCGGCGCGCCGATCAGCCAACAGTTCGCCGAGGAAATCGGCGTCGATGGCTACGCATCAGATGCCGGTTCCGCGGTCGACAAGGCTCAGGCCCTCGTCGGCGCGACCTGAATCGAGACTCGTCATGCATCCAGTCTCGTGCGATGCCGCCGCCTCTGATTTCCAACCCCTTTAATTTTGAAGTTCCAAAGCCTTGCGATCTCGAACCCGGACGGCCTGCTTTTTGGCACAGCGCCGAAGCCGCTTGTGACCCGCCAGGGGCTGCGCCTGGGAGGAGGGCTGGTTTACCCGGAGCTCAATTTTACGCTGCCCCCGATGGAAGTCACGGCAGCGACGATGCCGATAGTGGTCCGCCACTATCAGGAAATCATCAAGGACGCGCTTCGCCGCGCGGCCGAACTTGAGTCCCCCGGCGTCGTGATCGAATTTGAGACGTTGCCGCCGATGACAGCCGCGCCAGTCTTCGGCCTCGAGATTGTGCAGGTTCTCCTTGCCGGCATGGAGGAGGCACGACGGCAATACGGTCTACCGACAGCGCTGCGCATGACGCCGAACGACAACCGTGAGTTCGCCCGCCCGCCGGTCATGCGCTCAGGGGAGCATTGGGAGCGGATGCTGGAGCTGTTTGAGGGCTCCGCCCGTACAGGCGCCGAACTTTTGAGTATCGAGTCTGTCGGCGGCAAGGAACTGCACGATGAGGCTCTTATGAACTGCAACCTAGGGCAGGTGATATTCGCGCTTTGCGTGCTTGGTGTGCGCGACATGGAGTTCCTGTGGAAGCAGATCGCCGCCGTTGCGGGTCACTACGGGGCCACCTGCGCGGGCGACACCGCCTGCGGATTCGGCAACACCGCTATGGTGCTTGCCGAGCAGAAGATGATTCCCCGGGTCTTTGCCGCCGTCGTGCGCGCCATCACAACGGTGCGCACACTCGTCGCCTATGAAAATGGCGCCGTAGGCCCAGGCAAGGATTGCGCCTATGAAAACCCCTACTTGAAAGCCATCACTGGTTATCCGATGGCGATGGAAGGCAAGACATCCGCCTGCGCACATTTTAGCCCACTTGGAAACATCGCCGCGGCCTACGCGGACACATGGTCCAACGAGTCGGTGCAGAACGTCCGCCTTCTTGCCGGAATGGCCCCGACCTGCTACATGGAGCAGCTGATCTACGACTGCCGTTTGATGAATCGGGCCCTGGCTGAGGGAAAGGCCGCCGCCCTCACACTGCGGCGTTGGCTTGTTGAGTCCGATGCGGGGCTAGATCCGCAGGCCTGGGTGCTGACCCCGGAAAGCGTCATTGCCATCGCGCACTCGGTTGTGACCGCGCCGGACTCTTACCAAGCGGGCGTCGCCGCGGCGCACTGTGCTGTCGATCTCATGCGCAAGGGGCACGCCGCAGGCTCGCTCAAGATCGCCAAGCGCGAACTCGGCTTCCTTGACTCGATGGCGTCCCAACTCGATGAATTGCCATCCAGCGAAGCTGCATTCATTGAACTTCAGATGTCGCTGGCAGATTCCGCCAAGTACCTCCCGGCGGAGTATGGGCTCAAGGGCGCCTAAGGTGGAGAACCCCCATGCAGATTCAGTCTTCACCCCCCTGGCGCGAGGCCCCCGTTCCGATAATCCCGCCTCAATGCGTAATCGTGACTGGACCTCGGGGAGCCGGCAAGGCGCGGTGGCTTCAGCTGCAAATCCGTGATCTTGCGGCAAAGCGGCCGGGGGCCAGCTTCGCCTTCCTAATTGCCGAGAAAGGGCACACGCGTATGGGAAACTTCGCCCAGCAAGCCGTCCATGTCCGCCACGCCCTACGATTCCCTCGGCCACCACAACCCGCGGTGATCGGTGTAGTTAAATAAATATCCCTCAATGATTATAATGGATCGCAAAACACTATTCTCGGGGTTGGCCATCGTGTCTTTGACGGAAGCTGCGTTGTTTCAAGCCTGCACCAAAGCAGAGGCGGGAGATGCGCTTTCTCTTTCAGGAACGGACTGGAGAATTCACGAGGATCCTCAGAGTCAAGGTGTCGGGCAGAAGTTTTTCGAGGCGGAGCTGACGGCGCCGGGCTGGATTCCGGCGCAGGTGCCGGGCAATATTCAGGCGGATGTGGAAGCGGCGCATCTGGTAGGCCCTTTGTGGTATGGGGCGGTTAATACGAATCTATATGAAGTTGCCCGCAAAGACTGGTGGTACCGAAAGGATTTCATGGTGCCGGCGACGTATGCGGGAAGGCGCATCACGCTCGACTTCGGTGGGGTGGATGAACATTGCAAGGTGTGGCTAAACGGCACGCTGATTGGGGAGAACCGGGGGATGTTCCGGCGATTCTGGTTCGATGTGACGGGGGTGGCGGTGCCGGGCCAGACAAACCATCTGGCAGTTCAAATCAATCGCATGCCCGAGGCTTTGGTGCCGATGCTTATTGGTTCAGATGGGGCCTTTAACGGTCCTGTTGGTGGTCTGATGGATCGGACACGACAGATATTGAAGGATTTGAAGACCCCCGGCGACTTGGGTTTTGATTGGTCGGCGAACGTATGGACGTTGGGCATCTGGAAGGACGTGCATCTGGAGGCAACCGGACCGGTGCGGATCGACTGGACGCGCGTGGAAACCACGTTAGATAGCAACTATACTCACGCGACCGTCCACGCGATACTGGAGGTTGACAGCCTGTCCGATCTTCCGGTTCAGGTTGAATTTAGTATTACGAGTCACGGCCAGCATGCCACCAAACGGGTTGCAGCCTCCATCACTAAAGGGTTTAACCTAATCAAGGCGGAATTGTCGCTCGACCGGCCCGCATTGTGGTGGCCCAACGGGCAGGGGGATCAACCGCTCTACACGCTTGATGCCAAGATTCATTTGCCCAGTGGTGGGCTCGTGGATGATGCATCTTCCACGCGGTTTGGCGTGCGCGAGTTTCGGTGGGGATTTACCGAGTCGCCACTTGGCTCGAAGACTAATGATGTTCTGGATTTCAATGGAGGACGGCCGGAGGTCAAACTGCGGCAGCTACGTTGGTTGTCTAGCGACCCTGCCCTGGCCAACTTCACCAATCGCTATCAGCTTTTTGTCAACGGTCGCGCGGTAAGAACCATCGGCTCCGCTCCAATCTTGCCGTATCTACTCCCGGGATGTGGCGAATCGCACGAGTTGCAATTACTGCATTTCGTCAAGAACGCGGGAATGAACTTCTTGCGCCTTAACGGCGGTGGTGGTGGGCCGCTCTTTGACGAGGCTTGGTATGACCTAGCGGATGAATTGGGGATCATGATTTCCTATGAATATCCGGTAGCCTGTACCGTATTCGATTCCGATCCCGTTCTCTTGACCAACCTTAGCGCGACATGCCGCAGCATGATCAAACGGTCCCGGAACCATCCCTCGATTGTCGAGTACGTAGGCGGGAGTGAAATGGGGTATATTATCCAGCACGTAGGCGGGAGTGAAACGGGGAAGAGTGGCAAGGATTGGAATGCGCTGGCCGAGTCACCTGCCGTGCAGCTCATGCGGAAGATCGCGGAGGAGGAAAATGATCGCCTGTTCCGTGTCACGGATCCGGAGCTAGGCAGCATGCATGGCCCTTGGGTTTTCAATATTCTCGAGCCAGCCTTTTCCTATAACTACTACAATGGGGAAGAATCCGATACCATGCGTTATTCGGAATTTGGCACGGCGTCGCCGGCGAATCTGGAAGTGTGGCGACGTGAGATTCCTCTTCAGTCTCAATGGCCGCTTAATAACGTGAACAATCCGATCCTGATTTATCACAATGGGTACAAGGCTGCGTTTACGGATATTGACTGGCTGTATGAGCCATGGATTGTAGCTGCTTTTGGCCTACTTGATAACCTGCATGATTTCGTATCGGCGGGGCAGTACTACGGCGCAGAGGGTTTGCGTTACATTTATGACGCCCTGCGCCGGAAAGGGAAACGCATTGGCGGTTTCACCAACCACACTTTCAGCGAGCCATGGCCGAATGCTGCGGGGAGCTACATGGTTGACTACGACGGTCGTCCGCTGATGAACTATGACTTTCTCAAGCAGGCGCTGGCACCGATCAGCCTGTCGCTGAAGATTGATTCCTGCTTGTATACTCCCGCGACCGGCATTCAAGCGGAACTGTTCCTAGTGAGCGATGCGCCAAAGGCGACCGCGGGTCTGCGTGCCAAATGGGTGGCCCGGGATCGGAAAGGGGCGGTGTTTGATCATGGGGAAAGCTCCGCTTCAATTGCCCCGCTGGAAGTTAAGTCGCTGGGGACGATCACACTGCACCCGCCAAAGGAGACCACCGGAGGCCTGGTTTTATTGGAACTTCACTTGGAAGATTCGGGAGGCAAAGTGCTTGTGGAACGCGTGCAGATCTTTGGCCAAGGAGACATTCCGCATCCCTTCGCCGGACTGTTGAACACGAAATCTTCTGTCAACTCGGTCAGTCGTACCGCCTTACAAGTGATGGCTGCCTCTGTCCGCATTGAAGGCGATCAGGAGGTGTTGGCTTTGCAGGTAAAAAACACCGGAACGATGACCGCCCTGTTCTGTGAGCCGCATCCGCTGCTGGTCTATCGCACCGATTTGTTCATCGATAACAACAATTGCTCTATCCCGCCAGGCGAGAGTCGAGAGATTGTCATCCGCGCCTCCAGCCATCCGGATTGTGGTCTGTCCCTAGCGCAGACTGGCTGGACTATTTCCACTTGGAATGCGGACGATGTGCCAGTGGCCCCGAGCGCAGAGGTTCTGTTGTCGATGGGCCGGTGGGACAAGACGTGCGGCGAATTCGCAGGTTATTTCGATGTGAACCATGTGACCAACGGCGTGGGAGCCGTTTGCATTGGTAATCGGCCAGATGCGGGCAAGCTGTCGTACCAGCTGTCGGGCTCCGGCACGGTCCAGTTCGAGTTCAGCTGCACCGAGGCACAGGCAAACCACTCGGCCCGTTTGCGGATCCATACCAGCGACCAGGCAGAATCAGCGCCGACGGAAGTGCAGATCACGATCAATGGCCGGACGGAGGAAAAACTCTTGCCAAAAGGGCTAGGAATCCAACGCACGGACCCGACGCACCTGGCATTTCCTGCCACGATCGAGTTCGATCTGGCCGGTTCGGATCTACGAACGAACATCAATACACTAACCGTCCGCGTTGTAGGCGATGGCTGGTTCTCTTGGGATGCCTTGGACTTGGTAAGAAAACCATGAGACGGTGGCAGTCACAATGTTTTGGCGTTTCATGTGGTTTCTCGCGTTTAGCGATAACCCCCCGTTCAGATGAATTCGCTGCTGCGCTGTCCCTGTAAAGGGAGGAAGTAAAAACGAGAGAGCCTTCACCTCATGACAAGCCTACTTTTAGAATAGAGAAGCCACTCAAATAAACAACGCATATACAAGTCAGTTGCGGGGCAGTGTGGTTTACCTGCTATTCTGTTGCTTCGCATCCGCGCTCGGCGGGCTGCTGTTCGGATATGACCTCTTCGTTATATCCGGCGCCAAGGATCTGATTGTCCAGCGTTTCGGTCTTTCCTCGTTGATGGAGGGCTGGTTTGTCAGTTCAGCGATGGTCGGCGCGATACTGGGCTGTCTGCTGGCGGGCACGACCAGTGACCGGTTTGGCCGCAAGAAGGTGTTGCTGGTGGCTTCGGTCTTTCTATTAGCCTGCTCGGTCGGTTGCGGACTGAGTTGGTCGCCGGCTTCATTGATCTTCTTTCGGTGGATTGGCGGCGTTGGTGTCGGTATCGCCTCAATGGTGTGTCCATTGTATATTTCGGAGATCTCTCCGGCCCGCCTGCGCGGACGCATGGTGACATTGTTCCAATTGGCGATTTGTTTGGGCATTGTCATGGCCATCATGATCAACACTGGTCTGTTGTCTTGGCATGAGCAGATCAAGGAAGTCCAGCCAGACGGATTGGTTGGACTCATGGTGGCCCGGGAAGTGTGGCGGAGCATGCTAGGCATGGAGTCGTTACCAGCACTGTTCTTCTTTGTGATGTGCGCTATCATTCCCGAAAGCCCGCGCTGGCTGACGGAAAAAGGCCGGAATGCCGAAGCGTTAAAAGTCTTGGAACGTATAAATGGTCCAGAAATCGCGGCGGCAGAATTGGCTGACATTGATGCTACCGTCTCCAGTGAAAGCGCTTCTTTGATGGAACTATTCCGACCCGGACTGCGCCGGGTGTTGTTCATGGCGTTGTTTCTCGCAATCACTTCCGAGTTTTGCGGCATTACTACAATCTGGAATTTTGGTCCGGAAATCATTCGTAGCAGAGGCATCCAATTGACCAACGAAATGAGCGGCATGGTAGTGATTGCGTCATCGCTGTCGTTCTTCACACTTGTAGCTGTCTGGTTGATGGACCATGCGGGTCGTCGCCGGCTGTTGTTCTGGGGCAATCTCGGTTGTTTCATCTCCCTGCTTTTCTTAGGCGTTTTACTGGGTCGCCCGGATTCTTCTAGCATTATGAAAGTAGCGGCGGCGGCCGCCTTCGTCGCCTGCTTTGCGTTTTCGATGGGGCCGATCAAATGGGTCTTCATGTCGGAGGTCTTTCCGACCCGGATTGCCGGACGTGCGGTTGCTATCAGTTCTTTGGCCGTGTGGACTGCTGATGCTATCTTAAACCAGTTGTTCCCACTTATGCGCGACAGTTGGGGCAAGAGCATGACATTCTTTGCCTTTGCAGCGGTACTGATTCCACAGTTCTATTTCGTCTGGAAGATAATGCCGGAAACCAAGGGACGAAGCTTGGAAGAAATCGAACGGTCGTGGCATAGTGTAGATGCCGGCAGCCGGGAAGGCCAGCCCATCGTGGGGAGGAAGCCTCTACAAACGAAAAACCAAAGTCGTAGTCAGTAGGTGAAGCAATAGAACATGGACAAATTCAAATTTGGAGCCCACCAGTTCCTTTGGACAAGCCACTGGACTGACTGCAAACTTGACATTCTGGATACGGCGCGCGGGCTGGGGTGTGAGCTCTTCGAGGTGTCATTGGGCGATGACGTATTGTTCAACCGAGCACGTTTGCGTCGCCACGCGGCGGCATTGGGCATTGAGTTGACTGTCAGTCCGGGCAACGTTTGGCCAAGAAACTGCAATATCTCCCACGACAAACGATCCTGTCGCCAACAGGGCCTAGCTTGGCATAAGAAGATGATTGAGCGGGGGGCAGATATCGGTGCGGTCGCGTATTGTGGAGCGATTTATAGCCATCCCGGCCATGTATGTCGCCGTCGTCCGCCTAAAGATGAGATGCCACGCACGGCCGAAAATCTTTATAAACTTGCCGAATACGCCGACGGGCTTGGCGTGCGACTCGTGATCGAGCCTATGAGTCGGTTCCGAGTTCATCTGGTCAACACGGCCGCCCAGGCGGTTGATTTGGTGCGATTGACCGAACATCGAAATCTTCGGGTCAACCTAGACACTTATCACATGATCACCGAAGAGCGTGATTATGCCGCAGCCATTCGGCTTGCGGCCCCCGTGTTGTGGGGTGTTCATATGTGCGAGAACGATCGGGGCGTACCTGGCGGCGGACTCGTGCCTTGGGGGGCGGTGTTTGAGGCGTTCGCCAACATTAACGGCTGCATACGTTTGATGCTGGAGACCTACAACACTGGCCCAGATGGATTTGGTTTCTTGCGGGGAATCTTCCAAAATCTTTGCCCGGATCCGGAACAGTTTGTTCGGCAAGGAATCGGATTCCTTCAGAACTGCGCTGCAAACTCCGTTAAAGCCCCGGGGCAGATCGTACGAACCGTGCAGAACCGCATCCTTTGACTTTGCCGCTGGCTGATCTAGCGCGACATTTTTCCTAGTGGTGGCAATCAAGTTTATGAACACCAATATGCTGCGGGAAAAGATGTTAATGAATAAACCCCTGAATCGCCTCATAGGGGACATGCCCAAGGTGGGCATTCGCCCCGTCATTGACGGACGCCTCGCAGGTGTGCGTGAGTCGTTGGAGAAAACTACAATGGCGATGGCGAAATCTGTGGTTCGGCTGATCGAATCAAGTCTTCATCACTCCAACGGTTTACCTGTCGAATGTATAATAGCGGACACTTGCATCGGCGGAGTGGCGGAAGCGTCGCTGACGGCAGAGAAATTTCGCAAAGAAGGCGTCGGCGTATCACTGACTGTGACCCCCTGCTGGTGCTATGGCTTTGAGACTATGGATATGGAGGCGACGACCCCCAAAGGCATCTGGGGGTTCAACGGCACTCAGCGTCCCGGCGCGGTTTACCTAGCTGCCGTCAGCGCGGGGCACACACAGAAAGGGCTGCCCGCATTCACCATCTATGGGCGCAACGTACAGGACATCGGAGACACGCACATCCCTGCGGATGTCCGTGTGAAGATTCTGCGTTTTGTCAAAGCTGGCCTAACGGTTGCCACCATGCGTGGTAAGTCGTATCTTTCCATTGGCGGGGTTTCTATGGGTATCGGTGGCTCTATAGTGGACCAGGACTTTTTCGAGGATTTCCTTGGTATGCGTGTGGAATCGGTGGACATGACTGAGCTAGTGCGCCGCATAGAAGAAAGAATTTACGATGAGGAGGAGTTCAAGCGTGCCTATGCTTGGGTGCGGGCTAATTGTGCAGAAGGTAAGGACTATAACAAAAAATCCCACAGCCGCAAACGCAGAGATTGGGAGTGGGACTTCGCGGTGAAGTCCATGATGATTGTGCGCGACCTAATGGTGGGCAACTCGCGTTTGACGAAACTTGGCTTCGGCGAGGAGGCGCTCGGCCACAACGCAATTGTCAGCGGCTTTCAGGGACAGCGCCAGTGGACCGACCATTATCCCAACGGCGACTTTCTGGAGGCCATGCTCAATTCGTCGTTCGATTGGAATGGCATCCGACAACCTTATATTGTCGCCACGGAGAACGATTCCTTGAACGGGATGTGCATGTTGTTCGGGCATCTGTTGACCGATAGTGCCCAAATTTTTGCCGACGTGCGCACCTATTGGAGTCCCGAAGCAGTCGAGCGTGCCACTGGCCGGAACTTGAGCGGGACTGCCGCGGGTGGACTTTTGCACCTCGTCAACTCAGGCGCAGCAGCCCTCGACGGTTGTGGCCGCCAGATGAAAGACGGCAAGCCAGCCATGAAACCCTTTTGGGAGATCACGCCCGCAGAGGCGCGCGCCTGCCTCAAAGCCACCACCTGGCCACCAGCCATCTACGAGTATTTCCGTGGGGGTGGTTTTTCAAGCGCCTATGGCACGCGGGCGAACATGCCTGCGACCATGTTCCGTCTCAACATGGTCAAAGGGCTTGGACCGGCGCTGCAAATCGCTGAAGGTCAGTTCGTGGACCTGCCGCCGGAGATTTACACGGTGCTTGAAGAGCGCACAAATCCAACATGGCCGACACACTGGTTTGTGCCAAACCTTACAGGGCAGGGGCCGTTCCGCGACGTGTATTCGGTGATGAATGCTTGGGGAGCTAACCATGGTACCATCAGCTTCGATCATATCGGTTCCGAACTGATCACACTCGCTTCCATGCTACGCATTCCCGTTTATATGCACAACGTTGCCAGTGACCGTATTTTCCGGCCTTCCGCTTGGACAACGTTTGGCACAGCCGATCCCGAGAGTGCTGATTTCCGCGCGTGCGTTAATTTTGGGTCACTTTATCGCAAGGTTTGATTATGGCGGAAAAAGTCTATCTGGCGGTAGATATTGGCGCAGAAAGCGGACGGGTTATAGCCGGCCTATGGAACGGGAAAGCGATTCGGTTGGAAGAAATTCATCGGTTTCCCAACGACCCGGTAGTGATCGGTGAAAGCATTCGTTGGGATGTGTTGCGGCTTTGGGCGGAGATTCAGATTGGACTAGCTCTCGCAAGGAAAAAATACGGCCAAAAGATCGTTTCCGTTGGAGTGGATACCTGGGGTGTAGATTTCGTGCTGTTGAACAAGCAGGACGAAATCCTCGGTCAACCATATCACTATCGCGATGTCCGCACAGTCGGCATGATGGAGCGCGCTTTTAGAAAAGTGCGGCGTGCAGAAATCTTCGCGCAGTCAGGCCTTCAATTCATTGAGCTAAACTCGCTCTACCAGCTGCTCGCATGGAAGGCGCATTCGCCCGCAATTCTCGACGCGGCAGACACGTTACTGTTCATTCCAGACTTCTTTCACTGCTGTATGTGTGGCGCAAAGAAGGCCGAATACACCGTCGCCTCAACATCACAGTTTGTGCATCCGATCGAGCAAGGCTGGTCCGTTCCGCTGCTCAAGCAACTCGGTCTACCTACGCATTTCCTCCCGGAGATCGTTCCGCCTGGCACGATGCTCGGCACGATTCGCAAATCGTTGGCCGAACATCTCGGTCTCGCCGGCGTAAAAGTCGTCGCGCCGCCCGCGCATGACACCGCCTCCGCCGTCGCGGGCGTTCCAACCACCAACACTGGCAAGATCAACTGGGCATTCATCAGTTCCGGCACATGGTCGCTGATGGGCGTGGAAGTGAATAAGGCAGTGCTCTCGCCGCGCGCGCTGGCGTTAAACATGGCTAACGAAGGGGGGTTGGACGGCTCGTATAACCTCCTGAAAAACATCATGGGGCTCTGGCTCGTGCAGCAATGCAAGCGGTCCTTCGCCGCCGCCGGGCGCAAATACGATTACTCCCAACTGGCGCAAATGGCCGCAAAGTCAAAGCCACTCCACTCCGTCGTCAACATCAACGACCCGCGCTTCCTCAATCCTCCCGACATGCCCAAGGCAATCCAAGATTTCTGCCGCGAAACGAAGCAAACCGTACCCAAGAGCGACGGGGAACTTGTGCGCTGCGCCTACGAGAGCCTAGCGCTCGAGTATTGCAAGATGATAGGCTTGCTCGAAGAACTCATAGGCGGATCGATTGAAGTCATCCATATTGTGGGTGGTGGTTCACAGAGCCGGCTTTTGAATCAATTCGCCGCTGATTCATGCCAACGTCCGGTCATCAGTGGTCCCGTCGAAGCGACCGCGATGGGCAATCTGCTCACACAGGTTCGTAGCAGTGGAGAACTTGGTTCGCTCGCCCAAATGCGCGAAGTCGTCAGTGCATCGAGCGAAGTGGAGCATTCCGAACCCGCCGCCTGTAAAAGCGCGGCCGGCCGTTTCACTGAGGTCTAGACGTCATGGATTACTGGATACCGCTGGACGCCGTTACAGAGGGACACTCGCTTTAAGAACTCGATGCGCCCGCCGCCCGAAACCGCCCAATTCCGCACAACAACCGATCATGCGTGTAGAACTTTCTCGGCAATGGCTTCTGAGGTCTAGGCGTAATTGTACGCTGGATACCGCTGGACGCCGCTACAGAGGGAAAATCACTCTGAGAACTCGATGTGTTCACCGCCCGAAGCCGCCCAATTCCGACCAAAAACCGACCGCGAGTGTAGGACAAAGTGTAGAACTTTTCCCGCCGTCGGCTTTCGACCCAATATCCCGGATTTTCAACGGGGCCCAGGGGGGGCACCTTTTCTAGAGGGAGTCAAAAAAACTAACGTTTCTCATACATTCTGTACCTCTGCGCTTCTATTGCCGTCATATCTTGCTATGGCGCTTTGTATTACCCATGAAGTGACGACAACCGTAAACTGGCTGTATCTGTCAATTGGTGTTGTGGTCAAACCTGTTTGGCAGGTCCCGGCTTGGTTCTGGGGTTGTGTAAGGCGACGAAGTTGGGGTTGTCCTCCCAGCCACTGCTCCATCCTCCGGAGGGTCGTATAGCGGCCGTAATCGGTGCTCGTGGCCAGCCGGCGCTTGCGATCTCAACCCCGTCAGCACCCTGACAGATACACCGAGGGCAGCTGTTCGCTCCGGCGGATGTCCATTTTGACCCAAAAGATAGCACTGAATGCATCGTACGAACTCCTTCCAGTGCATCGAGAACCTGCGCAGGTACCGTTCAACCGTGCTGTATCGGCCCAAACCGGCCCAAACGATCCCGCCGAAAACTAGAATCGATGACACCTCAGCGGCGTCACCACTCTATGGCTTTTAACAACTTCGGTAACATTCAACTGACCTTAATCAGACAGCCGTGAAATCTCCTTCTTTACTTAATCAGCACCGAGCTATCTGATAGTGTTTATCCCAAAATAGATACCTACTCTCTAGCATTGCCTGTTTCTCCATGAGAATCGTTGCTGGGTGAGGAAAGTCGCAAGCTTGAACCATGAATATCTCACCCCTTGACAAGAACCGAGGTCTATGCCGAACCCAAATGCGGGTCGTGCATTGATAAAAGCAGGAAAATGGATCTCAAGAGAACAGTTTTACTAAGCGCGCGAATGCGTTTTTCGCCCATAGGAGCGAGCGTGCGTGAAGAGGCGATTGATCGCGTGCTTGAACAAAATCTGGCATATGCAGACCGTGAAGGTCTCGACCCAACTAAACTGCGTGAGCTCATTCGCCTGCCGGGGGGCGATTATATCCTTTCCGCTGCGGATATCCGCGCGAGTCTTATAAGACTCATTGGGCGAGGACGTGTTGAAGAAGCAACCCAGAATGGATTGAAGAGATGTGTTCTATCCACGCAAGCTACGAGCGAAGTCGATCAAGCCTATTCGCAAGCACAGAAACTTTCGGATGCAGTGGTAATGGACATATTTGCGGGTGCAAAAGGACCCCTTGGTCAATACGCGGACGGATTCCTCGAATTCCTCTGCAATGTGTTCTCACGTATGAGTTCTGGCTACATAGCGATCATGGCTGGAAATGAATCGCATAACGACGACACTCGCCATCTGTTTCATGACGCGATGGTCGCAGTGCTTAAATCTCGGCCGGATGTTGACAAACAAGCATTCGAGTACGGCGTAACCAGATTTTTTAAAGAGAGCACACCCCAGTTCGATGCAATCAAATGGAATATGGCCCAGAATTTTTATGTGGCCCTTGCCCTCGGAATAGATCCAAAGGCACGAGTCTTGTCGTCAGATCTCCTCGCGGGTGCCGTTGTCTTCCTCGATACAAACGTCCTGATTGCTGGCTTGACTCCCGAAAACAGACAACATGGCGGATTTCAAGAGGTCATAAAGATGTGCAAGAATTTGGGAGTCATTATTAAGGTGGCGCAAATCACTGTGGATGAATTGCGCCGAGTGGTTGCTGCCCATACAGCAGTACTGAGGCAGGTGTGGGATCGCATCCCTATCGCGACACGCCCAAAAGTGCATTGCTTTCTTTTGGAGTCGTATCTCGAGTCTTCAAGACTCGACCCTAACCTCACCTTGGAGTCTTTTCTGATGCGTTTTCAGGCACCGATCGATACTCTTCGTGAAGCTTTTGGACTGGAAACCGAAGACGATCCTTGGTTTGACAGCGAGCGTTCTTCAAAGGCAACGACACAGCTTGCACAACATCTTTCGGCAAAGTTCAAGGCTATGCGCTTTCGCCCAAAGACTGAAGAGGCAGCAAGGCATGATGCATTGCTATTGCGGTGGGTTGACGAAAGACGTTGTGGAATTGACGCCAATTGCCGAATTGCAACGCTCGATTTGACTCTCGTGGCCGCCGAACGTGACCCGCTTCGTGTTCAACCCCGCGCCATAACCCTCGAAGCGCTTCTCCAATGGGCAAGCCCGCACTGTTCTGATGATATTACTGTAGGACAAGTCGCCGCCATTTACTCTACAGCATTAAGGTACCAACTGCTGCCGACAGAACAATTTCTTGATGCACGCGATTTCCGGGTTTTTGCGGAAATGGAAATTGAAACGGCCCAGCTACCCTCCGATGACGTAGAGGCGTGCGTCCGCGAGATACGGAAGGTCGGTCCAAATCTTGACCCCGGAAAAGCTGAAGACCGCGAGAAACTTTCAAGGACGATACAGCGGTTCTTTGCAGATCCCGGGACGAAATTCAAAAAGGTGTTGGCCGATCTTGAAACCAAGAACCGTGAGCTGACACAAACTCTGAGCGATGAGATTGAGTCCCGAAGAAAATCAGAAGCGAACGTCCGTACGCTGAAGGGCGAAACATCGAGACTATCAGAGAAGAATCAGCAACTTGACGAAAAGATTGCGAATGAACAAAGCGTCCGAAGTGCCGCGGAGCAGAGGATCCATTCTCTTGAAACGAATATACAGTCTCTAAACAATCAGCTGCGAAAGAGCCAACTAGTCCGTTCAATCATTGGTAGGTGTATCCTTATAACAATCCCATTGCTGTTAGGATGGTACGTCACAGGTTTGATCGCTATCAAGTATGGAGACGGCGCGACATCTTTCCAGAAACTCACGAATGCATGGCCGTGGTTCGGCCTATTTCCAGCAATCGCGGCGTTGCTGTTCCCATACGTGATCGGCCGCGAGCGTATGCGATATCTCAAGCGGTGGAGGGGCGAAGATAAATAATCGTGCCAAAACAGGGCAACGGGCTTTTTGTACGTAGTGGCATGCCCCATATCCAACTGAACGCTAGAAGAATCATGGCCGAGGCGCAGGCTCTGGGCGATTGGTTGAGCTGTCGCAGTTCAAGTCGCTGATAAGTCAGTCCCGCTTTACACTTCGTTCGAATTACATGGTCCGGCATCCGGTCGACATCGACCCAGATCTCCTGCTGTGTAGCACAGCATACCGGCGCAAAGCCTTGCCGACATAGAGCCCCTAATTGCCCTCTGCGCATGGGGAAGCTTTACGAGGTTGAGAAATGGATCGAGGAGGAGCGCCCGATTTAGTGCGTGCCACAGACGGATCGCAGACTTCGACGCAGGCAAACGCCGCTCCAAATAGCCGTGTCGAAAGGATTTCACAGCCTTGCCGCGCTGTTGTTGAGCAACGGCTACAATCCAAACGGGGACTACTACGAATGCATCACGCCAGCCGTTCGCTCTCGCGACCATGACATGGTGGACCTGCTGACCCGCTTCGGTGCCGATCTTTCAGCGGTCGATTTTGCCGAGGTCCTAGAGACCTACGACAGGCGCTTAATGGACCGATTCATCGAGGCTGGGGTTGATCCTTGCGCCGGGAATGCTGTCGCTAGGGCATTGCATCATGAGGGCCGGCCACTTCTCGGATTTGTTAAGACCTACCGCGAACGTTTTCCGGGGCTCCAGCGGCAGATAGACATCGCGCTGCATGCTTTCGTACATGACTCCGATGAAAAAGGAGTCGCGCTCATGCTCTGGCTAGGGGCTGATCCGAACGCCGAAACACCTCAAAGCCCATACGAGGATGATGAACGATACGTCACACACGAATGCGCAGTAGAGGCCGCAATGTGGAGAGATAACTCCACAATCTACGGGCAGCTCATCCGCAAGCCGATCCCCTAAGATCGGGTTCCCATTCTTTTCAAGGCCGTCAGCTTTCGCTGCCGTCCAGACCTCGTGAAACGTCTCCTAGCCCAAGGAGCTGATCCCAACGCCACGCTGGAAGAAAACACACCTATTCTCGAATCATTTATCTCGGGAATTGTTTGGCCTTTTGGCTCCGATGAAGCTGATCGTGACCGCCGAGGCTTGGAAGCATTGGAGCTGGTTCTAGCCGCCGGCGCCAAGTGGAACCCCACCGACAGGGAGCTAAAGTCCCGTTGTCGCAGTCTTCTCGATGGTCGATCCGCAACCGTTTCACAACTGGTCGAATTGCTCACGAAGTACCGAGCTCTTTCTGACGGCCAGCTCCACGAGCTGACCCGCACATCCTCAATCCAACGCTTGCTAGGCGGCTACACGAAACCTCGGCGCGATCATTTCGGCAGCTACGTTGCCCCCCTCCCCCGGTTGCGCCAGTGGTTCAGGCGCCTTCGCGGGGGTACTGGAAGCATCACTGGTCGCGGCGTTAGGTGCATCGCCTGAACGGATACTTACCATCGGTTGAACCTGCGCATCCGCATTGCCGACTCGGTAACAAAACACTGCCCAGAGGCCCATTATATAAGTGCATTGGATTTCGAGCCTCCCCTCTAGCACCAATAATTTGTGCGACTCGCTTCTCTAGCATGGCTTGCCCGCCTAAGATCCGATTAACATTTCTCAACGTATTCTCGCCTGTCCTGTCGAGCTCGCCACTTGCATTGTTCAGCTGCTCCACGAGTGAACCCATGAAATTTGTCGAAATCATGCAGCCGCCGTGATACAAGGAGTTTGGAATTTTTCGATTCCTTTCTGTCACCATATTATGATTCTTAGATATCCTTATGACACTATGTGTTGCATGGAAATGGGAAACTCTACACGAGAGTAAGGTGTGTTTTGCAGCCGATACGTGTGTCTCCCGAATATCGGATAATATGCCGTTTGGTGGGGTAAAGGTTTTGGAAGTCCCGTTTCGATACACATCACCCCGCAGACCCACAAATGCCGAAGCCGAAGTATTGGAGCGTAACTATGGAATCGCTTTCAGCGGAAGCTACCTTGAAGCCTTTTTGCTCAAAGAACTGATAGCCGAAATCCTTGGGCATCTTACAGCACCGGGAGGGCCTGAGTTGGCCGCTTTCGAGAGAATATGCGAATTAGTTGGAAAATTTCACCAACATTTTTATGAAGAAATTGAGAGCAACTTAAAGACCGGAGAGGATCTGGCATTCTTTTTTGGCGGTCATTGCCCCGAAACTCAGCGGGTCAGGGTTGCTAGGTTTCGAATTGACCGTTTACTCCGCCGTTCGGTTTATGAGGAGATTTTGATGGGCAACGGCGAATCGTTTGAAACCTTGGGAAATGCCGAGGCATGCGAACGTTTCCATGAACTGATTAACCTAAGCCTTTCGGGACCGCCGTGCAGAGTGCATTACACAGCCTTTCGGCGTCTTCGGGACGTTATTCTTAGCGGATTCCCCGGTGTTGGGGGCGCAATTCAATATGGTGAATTTCGCGCGGACGGAAATTTTCGTCTTCTCGGAACAAGTATGCTAAAAATGACAGCTGCGGGCCCCGAAATTCAAACCTATATTCGAGGGACCGACATTGACGCCATTCACCAGCCTACTGCATTCAACAACCTTCATGTAGGATATTCGTTTGTGCTTCCCTTCCATGACGACCTTCGCTCTTTCGAACCGGGTGCCGCACATTATTCTCCTAGCGGAAATCGGATAGTGTTAGATGAGCTTATTACATTGCTCCCGTTCGACCGGAAATGGCTTTCCCGCTACCACGTTGAAGCAATGCTCTTACGCTTTTGCACATTTTGCTTTAGCCGTATTGAGCATATTGGCAGCACGGCAATTGAAGGAATGCCTTCAGTGCCTATAATCGATATAATGATTGGAGTAAAAGCGATCGCGAATCTTGAGCCGTTTCCAACAATCGGAGCCCGCCTCGGATATGTCTATCTAGGACTACAAGGGAACGGTCGTTGGCATCTGTATAGGAAACGTGGCCGAACTTTAGTCAATTTGTATGTGGTCGAGGTAGGCGGCACCTTTTGGTCCAACGCCATTGCCATCCGCAGCATGCTTCGGACCAATTCCGCATTGGCTAAGGAATATGCCAAAGCGAAAATTAGAATTCTCAACGCCGGTGGATGGACGCTAATCCGGTACAACAGATTGAAAAGCCCTGAAATTGCTCAACTCGTGGCTAGGTTGTAGTTACTTCTCTGCGCGATGTTACACAACGGTACAACACGTCCGCTCCACATTAGACAATAGTCGCCTAATGACCCGAAAGGGCCTTAGTTGCGGTATCAAACATGGACTGCCATCCCAATCCCGAGATAAATATTGTTCCGAGTAGTGCAATCAGCGGAACCTTCCGAGTTATTACCTTCTTGTAAACAATTGGGAACAACCCGAAAGCTACCAGAAAAGAAAAGAGTAGTCGCCCCCAGCCGCCATCGAAATCCCATACCCCTGCAAATCGGTAGTGCGCCATGTATGGTTGCAAGAAAACGCCTAGTGTTAACGCGAGATATTGTGGAATCCAAGGCAGTTCACTTTTCGCGGCGCCCGTTGCGGTAGGAACTGCGGCTCTTTTTATTTCCGAATTGATGTCGAAGTAACGGACGATTTTTGCTAGGAGCATAAATTAAATCTTATAGGACCATTATCCAGACTTGCTCATATTTTTCAATAGTCTTGTGCGCCGGTCTTTTATGCGATCCAAGGCTGGGTTTTACTAACAGTCCGGACCAAATTGGACAATCGTTGCTTTCTTCATATTCATCATTAATTCAATTTCCCTAGTCGCCAGCAGAATCCGCTTTGCCAAGACTAAAATTAACTGCATTCAATTCGCTCCTCGTGAGTTGAAGGTTGTGCTGTCGTTGAATCTGACCAAATGCGATGTCCCTACCAATTCCTAGTTATTCTACGATCGTTGAACTCATAAAGAAAGGTGCAACGATAGAGGCCCAGGAGAAGATCATGGAATTACGGGAGGCGGCGCTTGGTCTCCAAGAGGAGAATCTAGCACTGAGAAAGCAGGTGCGGGAATTGGAGATGGAAATTAACAGGAGAAAGGCGGTGCGTTTCGAAAAGAAAGCGTATTTTGCTGAAGGCGACCCCGTACCGTTCTGTCCTACGTGCTACGAGGTTGATAACCTACTGGTCCATCTTTCGGGGGGCGCGGAGTACCCCTACTGTACGCACTGTGGCATACATTTCTACCGCGTTCCCCAAACGGGAGAAATTGTTTGGTTATCGGGTGGGCCGGGGAAGCAAAAATCGAAGTCGAAGTGAGCACCTGCTGGGCAGTTATACGAGACCCCGGCGCGATTATCTTGGCAGCTGCGTTGCTCCTCCTCCGGTCGCGCCGGTGATTCAGACGCCCACGCGTGGATACTGGAAACATCATCGGTTGCAGCGCTAAATGAGTTGTGTTGCTGTAATTGCGGCCGCCGTCGGTTGTCCCTCTCTAGCGAAGATCTCCGCAGCTCCGCGTGTAGCCGTAACCTTTAGTTGCCGCTATTGTTTCAAGCTAGAAAAAGCAGTGACGGGTTTACCGTTTCGGTTCTAGATAGCTTCATGGCACTTACACCGCGCAAGAGGGATGATGAGCTGGCGAAAGATTTCACCGAATTCGTCGAGAAGTTTGCGTCTGCTGCAGAAGGTCGGACACATCTTGCTCACTACCTGAGTAATCGAGCAGAGGGTATGAAAAACTTCGCGGAGGTGACGGCTGCGAAGGACCGCGGAGATGACATTACCGAGTTGGTCATAACAAAGCTGTTGCCGCACGGGGAATCAAAAGGGAACCGCACCCGAGGCGCTTGGATTTCAATCGCCCCAGTTATCACTAAGGAAATAAAAGAGTGGTTTGCTGGGGCCGGATGGGCTGCCGCTGGCGACTGGCCAAAAATTTCGGCGGCAATCTTCGAGTTGCTGCAACACTGTAAGCGAGAACCCAAACGGCTTGGCGAATGGTGCGATGGATTCGCCAGCGAGGGTTTCGTAGGTATCCAAGCGGGAGTTTTGTCTCCCATTCTCAACGCAATTAATCCAACCGAATTCCCAATCTTCAACAACAAGCCTCGGGTTGTACTCGAGTATTATTTCGACGAGAAGATCACGACAAAGATTCGTGATTATCCGAAAGCTGTGCGAGCGGTGAAATCCGCATACGAAGCGCTACCCGCGAGTGCTCGCGCTTTGGCGTTCGTCGATGTGCCGGCCGTAGACGTGTTTGACATGTTCAGCCATTGGGTGGTGGCCATTAAGAAAAAGAGACTGAAAGATCCACGTTATTGGAAGATCGCACCCGGTGAAAAGGCCCGCCTCTGGAAAGAATGCCTCGCTGGTAACTTCATCAGTATGGGTTGGGGCGATATTGGCGATGTCAGTGATCTCGAAAGAAGTGAATTTGATCTACGCGTCAGAGACGGGGTAAAGAAGGGTTACTGGAAAGCAGATGGAGCTGAGCAAGTCTGGACCTTTGCCAAGGACATTTTTGAGGGCGATTACATCGTTGCGAACAATGGCACCACGGAGGTCATCGGAATAGGTCGCGTAAGTGGTCCGTACTATTACGTAAAAGGCGCCGAACATCCGCATCGCCTTCCCGTTGATTGGGACGGCGAATTCAAATCGCGGCAAGTGAGTGAAGGCGGTTGGCGACGCACTTTAATCAAATTGAACCAAGAGAAATTCGGAAAAATCCTTGGCTCGCCAGCTTCCGGAGTCGACGGGTCTTTGCCGCCAATTACGCCTTCACCTCCAGCAGGGCCATACACTTTGGAACAACTGTCAAACGAGACTTATCTGCCGCTCGACCTACTCAACACTTGGATCGATGGGATAAAGCGCCGAAGACAGGCGATAATCTATGGGCCGCCAGGAACAGGTAAGACTTTCGTCGCCGAGCGGCTCGCGCGATTTCTTGTTGCCTCTGGCAGCGGGCGCATGGAATTGGTGCAGTTTCATCCGGCCTATACCTACGAAGACTTCATCCAAGGCATTCGGCCGATCACCCGCGATGGTCGAGTCTCATACGAGACGATGCCGGGACGGTTCTTGGATTTCTGCCGCCAGGCAGAGAAGACTGACGATCTTTGCGTGCTGATCATCGACGAGATCAACCGAGCGAACCTGCCAAGGGTTTTCGGGGAATTAATGTATCTTTTGGAGTATCGCGACCGCCAGGTTCCAATGGCGTCTGGCGGCAGTCTGGCGGTGCCGAAGAATGTGATAATTGTTGGCACAATGAACACCGCTGATCGCTCTATCGCCTTGGTGGATCACGCCCTTCGCCGCCGTTTCTCGTTCCTGGCGCTTCATCCAAAATTCGAGGTGCTGCAAGGGTACCATGAAAAGACCGGCTACAAAGTCGATTCTCTGATCGCAGTTCTACGGGAAATAAACAACGCGATTGACGATTATCACTACTCTTTAGGAATTAGTTTTTTTCTGAGGCCCGACCTCGAAGTGCAGCTGCCGAATATCTGGCAAATGGAAATCGAACCTTATTTGGAGGAGTATTTTTGCGCGCAAAGGGACCGTTCGCTCTTAGACAGCTTTCGATGGGACAAGGTCCGTGATCGCCTGCAGGTTACAAACAGTTGATTTCACTCGTCGAACATCAGGCCACAGAACTTCCCAGAGATGCCCTGACGGAAGTACAGGGACTGCTTTTGCAGCACACCTATAGTCGAGTCATTTCGTTGGATTTTCCGCATGCCGGCAATAATCACCAGTGGCGTCTTACTCCGAAGGGCTATGTTGGATTCATTCCGCTTGGGAAACAGCAAATTCAGATCAAACCGAAGGTGTCGCTGGCCAATCTATTTCGGATGCTTGAGTCTGCTTTCGATCTCGTAGACTTTCGCGATGATTTGGTGATGATGGGCGACATCGATGACTTGTTCTCCAGTCTCGCCAAGATTCTCTCCGACCGTGTTCATGAGCTGGCGAAAAGGGGGATTGAGCGCCGTTACTTGTCGATTCAAGAACCACTGACCACGATGCGCGGCCGTTTACTGGTTAATGAACGATCGAGGCGTTCGTGGATGGTGGAACTTCCGTGTGACTTCCAGGAGCACACAAGCGATATCGCTGAGAACCAAATCATCGCTTGGACTCTTTCGCGGATTCTTCGCAGCGGAATCTGTCGAGCCGATGTTTACCCGTCAGTTCAAGCTGCGTTTCGCTCGTTGCTTCCCTTTTGTGAGGTCAAATCGGTCCCAATTGTGGAATTCGATGACTTCATCTACGATCGTCTCAACTTCAGCTATCAATCGATTCACGCGTTATGTCGGCTTTTTCTCGAATTGGCGGGTCCCACACACGAGATCGGAGACCGTTCGATGTTACCGTTTTTAGTCGATATGAATCGGCTATTCGAGCGCTTCGTTTCAGCGTGGCTCAAGGCAAACCTGCCTTCAGATTTTATTGTAGAGACGAAGCGTCCAATGACGTTCAGCGAGATTCATGACCTACGCTATCAAGCCGACATTGTGCTGTTCCGGCGTGGCTCAAACAAACCCCTTGCTGTCATCGACACAAAGTATAAGGCGGCGGGATTGCCCGAGTCGGGCGATGTTCACCAAATCATCCACTATGCAATGATGTTGAACACTGCGAGAGCTTTTCTTGTGTATCCTCAAACGATCGCGCGAAAATTGGACGAGAAGTCAGGCGGTATCAGGCTTCAGAATGTTGCTTTTGACCTCAGCCAGATTCTTGACTCAGCAGGTAACGCGCTGTGCACACAATTACTCGCGGACATCGGCACCGATGCCTAAGCTGTTACTGCATATTTAATGCCTTACTCAGAGCCACCCGCACATCGCCGAAGAAGATAGGATCGATTTTCTCGACCACATCAGCCGAAACCTCGAGGAACTGTCTTTTGTTCTCGATCGGAACCAACACCTTTCGCGCACCGTTGTCTAAGGCCACCTGTAGCGGTTCATTCAGTGAGCGCACCGCCTTAATGTTTCCTTGAATACTAAGATCGCCCATCACAATTAGACCGGCCAGCGGGGACACCTTCCTTAGGGTTGAGTAACATGCGACCAAGAATGCCACTCCCAACTCTCCATCGGCTCGACTTCCCAGTAGGTCGATACACTCCACATGGAAATCCATTGTATCGCAGTCGTGCCCTACACCCAAAGCCATCTTATTGGACTGAAGGTAACTGAATGCTCGGGTAAAAGACTCCTTCAGCGAACCTGAGGCGCCGCCAGCCATCTTGAGTTTCCCGGTGCCGGCCGAAGTGCTAACCTCAATGCGGAATAGTCCAACAGTACCGGAGCCATCCACCAACGACGCATAAACTGTTCCCGCCGGTAAAGGATCAGTGGAAATAAGGTTCCGCCCCCCTTGCTCCGGGACGCCTACAAAATGTTCTTCGCCGCTGTCGTTATCGATGTAGCTAAAGGCGGTCTGATGATAATCAAATGAGCCCATCTTCTTGAGCTGCTCTTTGACTCGACGCCGACCCTCAATTGCAAAAGCGAGCAGCGCCTCCATGTCTTCCTTCGATACCTCGCCGTGGGGATGAAGGACCTTGATCATACCGGACATGGTTCTGCGCACCGCTTTGCGGTCGCGAGCGTTTAGATGTGAACCGAGCGAGAAGTGGCGGTCAAGCATTTCGGTAAAGTTCGCCTTGCGTAACTCTCGTAGCGCTGCTGCAAGGTAATCGATCACGAGGCCATAGCGGTTTGTGAACAGCTCGTTTCTCATCACCGGCATTTCCCAACCCGGAAGATAATAGTGGATGCGATCCATAAATGCGGGGTCATCGCGAATTACACTCGGCATCGGTTCAAACAGGTGGCCGCTCTGTACCATTACATCTACCGGCTGACGCGTATTGCCGAACAACCCAATGCTGGCATAACCTGCGCTTTCTTCAGCTCCACGCTGGAATTTTCCAGATTCGCAGTAGGTCTTGAGGGTTGTGATGACTTCTTTGGGCATTTTCTCGAGGTCGGCGACTTCATCGAAGCCTACCGAGTCCCAAAGTTCGACCATGCCCTTTCGGCGCCCACTCATGTGGCCAAACATGTTTGCTACTGTGGTAGGCCCGGTAAGTAATGCTGAATAAGGAGACAACTCCTGCACAGCATAAGATTTACCAGTGCCCGGCGGACCTAGGTCCACGTAGTTAAAGTTCCTTTCGCAAAGCTGAACAAGGCGGAGGCAATAAAGTAATTTCGTGCGCCGCTCCGTGTTGTCGGTCTCATAACCCATCGTGCGCACGACGAGATTGAGCCACTCGTCGGAACTGAACTCCGCACGGGCTTTGCGGTATTCCTCCATGTCAAAGGTCGCGAGCTGGATCGGCGTGAGTTTCTCAATCCAGAAGGGGTATTTGCCGTTGCTCTCCTCATCGAACTGGAAAGCCACTTCGAGCTGGGCCCAGATGCCACCCGTGAGCAGCCGCTCGTATTGGTGGACATAGTCATCCCGGATATGCACGTATTGGTGACCGAAATTGACTATTTCTGCCCAGTATTGGGAGTCCACCAACTTCACTTTTACTTTGTCGATGAAGGTGTGCTTGCCCTTTTTCTTTACTAGGACTTGTGCCTTGGTCGCCTCGTCCGGCCGGATGTAATTGTCGCGCAGGGTATCGTTGACCACCTGCATACCCATCTCGATCGCCATGGGATCTGACGAAGCGCAGTATCTGCCGAGGAGGTATTCGAGAACGAACGCTGGCACATTGGCGCCGACCTTTACTCTGCGGACGAGGTCCTTGCGGACAACGCGGCCAGAGAACACTCGGTTCATTTTTTGATCCAATGCGTCAGCGGCGGATTCAGGGGTCATGGGGAAACGGTCACTATTTGAGTTTTACGGGAATGTTTTTGACCTCGGCGTAGACCGCGGGGGAACCGGCGTCCTGGGCCACAATGGAGAGGTTATTCACGCCTTCTTTGGTCAGCACCATGACGACGCTCGCCCGTTCGCCCGGTTTGATGCTCAACACTTTGTTCTCGAACGAAGCCCCATGTGCCATTCCCGCGTAGCCTACCTCCTCGCCCTTCGCGACGAGAATCACACGCAGCCGGATCGACTCTGTGCTGAGCATGTTGGTGTCTGCTTCCACGATGATCACAAAAGTCCGGTTTGTGATGGCCTGAAAATCGGTCAACACCCTCATGGAGGTTTCACTGGATCTCCGTTTGGCTCCTGATTGCGGCATTCGGAAGGATAGAACCGGGATCACAAGCTCCTGAAGGCTGAATCCGCCATGATGGTAGCTGAGACCCCCGCCGGCTTTGAATACCCCCAGCCCTTGCGGAAAGACGAACTCCAACGGAGAGTCATAACCAAGGTCTGCCCCTAAGATCCGCACCGAGCCCACGGACAGATTGGGGCCCTTTCCAATCCAGCACCGGCGGTGAAGCTCCAGGGTGTTACCTGTCGGCGCCTCCAGCTTCATGTCGTCCTCTTTGCGGCTCGAGAACTGATACCCATGGTCGGCGGTTATCACAAACCTCTCGTAACCCGTTGTCGCCAGCCGGCGGACGGCACGAGCGATATTGCCGATGACGGTGTCCATCAGCTGCCGCGCCAGCATCTCATGCTTTTCGCCGAGTGAATCGATATCCTGGGACCGCACCACGAGGAGACGGGCTTCGGCCACTTTCTCCTGCAGCTTGGCACCCGACAGCCGCAACACATTCTCAAGGGTGATTTCATCGGAATCTGGCACATGGGACTTCAGGTAGTTCATGCGGTCAGAAACATCCGAAAGCACGATATGGCCGATTCTCGCCGCAGCTTTGCCATTGTGTTCAACGACTGAGTAGCTGGATGAGGCACCAGGAAGCAGCGCGGCCATGCACAGCGGCGTGATTGATGGCAGGGCAGCAATAGCTGGCGTCAGCTCAGTTTCCGCTGACTCCGATAGCAATCTGGCCAATTCATAAGCCATCTCGAAGCGCATGGCATCGACGTGAAACCAAGCCACCTTGCCCGGCAGAGGCGCCACCTTCTGCGTGTAAATTTGGGTCTGGTGCAATACCCCGGGCACAAGCCATTTGTCAGCCTCAAAGGCGGCCGCGAAAGCGTCGGCCATGACTCGCAATACATCATCCGTCGTGGCCCTGATGACCGCAACTGCATGTTCCGCCTCGGGCTCGTCTTGCATTTGGGCGACGAGCGATTCCATCCGGCGATGTAGCGAATCAACGCGGTGCCAGCCTTCATCAGATGTGAAAGCATCAACCAGTGCCTTCGACCGGGCGTCAGTCTTCTGGAGACTTTGCCTGGTCCGCAGGATCTCAGCGCCGAGATCGGCAAGCGTCGCGCATAACTCCCATTGGGTTTGGCGCCTCGAGAGATCCTGGCTGGCCCAAAAACTTCGTCGGTGCCGGCCAACCAGATTGCGAGCCTCGTCGTATAATCCAGCCGCGATTAGATCGCCCACATGCGTCAGCAACGTGCGCTCCTCGAAGCGGAAGGTGTCGATGTCGCCGAGTGTGGCGGCAGGAATCTCAGCCTTTGCCAGGGCAAACTCGTGCTCCACCGAGTCTGCGATCATTTCATAGGTCTTGGGATTGTCTTTCCTCAGCATATCCAGCACCCGGCCAATGAACTCACGCTGCTCCTTTAGAGTCGCCCGCGGCACCATTGAGATGGAAGAGGGTTCGGGACAGGCAAGGTCTCCCCGAAATTCATTCAGCAGCAGAAAACGGCACAACTCGTAACGGCAAGCGGCTAACTCTGTGGACTCGCCGAGTTCGAGCCCGCTCCGTGTGGCGACGAGTCTTAGCAATTCGTTCCGCCCGCCTTTCGACTCGATCTCCTTGTCGTAGGCGGTCCCATCCAGCCATTTGGCCAGTATGGCTACGGCATCGAGTTCCCCCAAGACCAATTTGAGGATGGACGCTCCCCCCTCTTGGTTGGGCTCGAGGAGCTTGGCAATATCCCCGTAGCCTAGTTGCTTGCCGCTGAGCATCTCGTCAATCGCTCCGTCAGTGTAGCTGCGCTTCAAAAGATGCTTCGCTACCTTGGTGAGCGAGCGCTGATAAACCATCCCTGCACACTCGAGCTCCTTTAGCGGTGATGACTGCGATGCCTGCTCCTCTCCAGGCACATAGACAAGCAAGGGATCCGGCTTGGGTGATGCAACCAACGGTTCAATCTCAAGCCGCAGGGCGAAGAAAGAGCCCTCGTAGCATGCCAATGATGCGTTCGTAGCGCCCAGTTTGACCATGGGCAATGATCCCTTCGTCTTCCGATCGAGCTCATGGATGAATGGCTCGAATTCCCTGTCGTGGTCATACCAAACGACAACTCGGTGGGTGCGGAGGGCATCTTCGAGCTGTAGGTGCAGATATTCTGGAAGAGGATTCACGATAATTCCTTAAGTGGACTGGGCTCTCCTCCCTCGTTTGGTAGTGGCTCCGCTCGGTGTGGGCGCCGCGACAAGTGAATCAAGCGACGCCTTCACTGCCGGAGAGGTGCGCTCGGCGATCAGCTTATCTATTTCGGCGTCGGTGCGTTGGAGCGGGCTCCACTTGCCAGTGTTGGCATCTTCCACCCAAAAGAAACGTTCGAGATCGTGGGCGATGGCCAGTAGGCGGTCACTGGCACACTTGGGAATCACACGCTCGGGCCAAAGTTGGAGCGCAAGATGGGCCCAATCGTAATCTCCAGCTACCAGGCTGTCCCATGTCTCCTTGAGCGATTTTCTCCAACCTGTGTGGAGGACCAAGCGCCACAGGGGGGCGTGATTGATAATCACTCCGTCATTGAGATCAGGGCGCCACATTGGAGCTACTCGCTGGAGTTCATCGTGAAACGTGCGTAGGTCTTCAACAAATTCCTCGGACGTGGCGATTTCTCGAGCCTGTGATGGAGTCGGCGAAGGGCCAGCCGCCTGTTTGAGATTAAACAGGTGCCGCTCCTCCATCTCGAGCCTCGGCTTTGCATGATCGCGCAACGCCGTAAAAAGCGTATCTGCGGAAAGTCGGTGGTAATATAGCCAGATTGAATAGAGCCCCTTAGGACTTGAGAGCAGCCAATAGATGGGCGCCTGTCGACGGCTTTTGGAATAGCGTTTCAGGTGATCGGCGAAGAAGCCAACGGGCTTGCGGAAATAATCGCGCAACGACTTTACCCCTAAAATTTCGCAGGCTTCGTGTTCGATGGCCTCGGCGCGTTTCCTCCAGATGACTTCGATAACCCCACGTACACGCCGCTCGACGTCCAACGGATGATTCGGGTCATCCACGAGGATACCATCCCACGGGATCTGGACAGGATACGTGGCAGGCATGTCTTCCCTGCGGGCAGGCAAACCCTGCGCGTTCTGTAGCTGTCCGGGCGGACAAAAGGGCAACGGTGCAAATGGGTCGGGCAACTCCGGAGTTGCCCTCTCGCCGGTCGCATACCGGATGTCCCAGCGGCCAAAGGCGCAACCAAGAGCAGACAAGATCATCCCAGCAGCAGCACCATTGTTGGAACAGATGTCTGGACTCCACGTTACAAGATCGCGTTCACCGCTGCGCTCTTTTACCTCCTCCTTAATTACCGCCAAATCTTCGGATCTGAATGGGCATGCGCTCGTCACGATGTCCTCAACTAGTTGCTCAAGTTCATTTATTCTGCTCCGCAGCATGGAACAATGCGATTCTCGTTGAGCCGAGCCACCTTCGGCGGAGACCCGCCCGAGTGCATCCCAGAATAACCGTTGCGTCTCGTCTGTTGACGCTAGCCACAAGAGTTTCTGCTTCCAAATCTCTGTCCCAGTTGCCTGAAGACTCTCTAGAGTCGCCGAATCAACGACCACTGGAAGTTTGCGCAATGTACCGCTAATTCGGTCGCGGTCTGGAGTCAGAACCAAATGCAAGCCTTCTACGAGCGACGAATTTAGATAAGCCAGTAAGCCCAAGCGAGCATCACTATTTGGAAGAAAATAGCGCGAAACTCCCGAAAAGACGACACCCTCTGGTAGTGTGGTTGCCGCCATACCAACCTCACAGCTTCGCGTGAACGCGCATCCGGACCGAAAGTAAAAGCTCTCGTTTGCACGCCGATTCCCTACCTCACCTAGGGCTCTGTATGCTGATGGCGACCAGTCTATCACGATCGAAAAATCAGCGATAAATGTGCTTCTTGCATCGAATTTTCCAAACGGACGCCATCGCAACGGATTACTGCAAGGGATCTCCCACCAGCATCGCAGAAAGCGCATGTCATCTTCGTTCGACAGGCCCTCCGTTACCTTACCCAACGCCGGCTCGAGTGTCTTGAATCCTAGGAAACTATTAAGAATCCGGTCTGTTGCCCAAAGCGAAAATCTCTTTCCCGGCATTTCCGCAAATCGTGCCACTGCGTGAAATGTGCAACGCGAACCGAGGTTCCCGGCCCGAAAACTCATAATGGCATCACGCAAGTCAACAGCAGGCGTGTGAGTATGCTTGAGATTACTGTAAAACGTTCGCTGTTCTAAACTGGATTTCCCAAGCACTCCCAAAGCTGGACGGACAGTTGCACCATCTAGAACGCCCAAGTCTAGCTCGGCGATCGCTTCGGGCTTAATCTCGCCGTCCAACCATTTCTCTCTCAAACCGAGGTAGTGAGCTTGGTACAGCAAAGTTCGCGGTGTAATTGCACCTACGCGGCCACACACAGAGCGCATTTGGTCGGCCCGCTCATAAAAGTAATGGTAGAGGTCGAGTTTTCCGTCTCCGTATTCTTCCTCAAAAAGCGACTCGCATGATAAGACTCGGTCGCCAAATGGCGGATTCATCACCACCACGTCGTAGCGTTTGCGGCAGACATCAATGAAAGCGAAACCTCGTGCCGCGTCCTCGGCAAAGAGCCGACGCTGGAAGCCGCCGCCGTTTTCGGCCTGCTCCGCGTAGCTGCGTAACGCAGAATAAATCCGCTCTTCGGCTTTGTCCCAAAATGCCTCGTCCGTTATTCCTGTAAAATCGATATCGAGTTCAGTTTGGCTGCTTTTCTTAGGCCGCGAGAATGCAATTATCTCAGCTTTAGTGAAAAGCTCGGAGGGAGCTTGATCAAACCGGTAGGAGTCGGACCACCGAAGCTTGGTCGAGTGAACGAGGCCACTGATTTCCTCTTCAATTCTGAGAAGCGAGCCCGCGTCACCGGCGAGGTGCATTTTGTCAAAAATGACTTCGACCATTTGTCCGATGGCAGGCTGCTTAAGGGCGCTGCAGAATTCCTTCAGTCGCTCGTCATCACCCGGCATGGGCTCGGCACAAACAATGTTTGATCGCCTTATTGCAGGCCGCTCTGCCGGCTTGAGGGCCTTCCAAGCCCGCTGGGCTCTCAACCAAAGCGCGAGACCCGCGATTTGCGCCGCTCGGGGATCGATGTCGATGCCGTATATGTTTTGCTCAACAATGAGGCTAGGCACGGCCTTCAGATAGGCGTTCTTGTTTGCAAAGGAGTCATGCAGGGAGTTCATCCCCGGCGGACGGCCCAGGGCTACCACGCCGAGCTTTTCCTCCAGTTCCCATGCTTCGTCATAGATCACCTCGAAAAGGTCAAAGGCGTAGAGGCCAAAATGCATCGATCCGCAGGCAGGATCGAGCATTAGGATGGTGCGCGGATCTTTGAGCGGGCGGTGCGAGATGAGGGCAGGCTGCTTGAGCAGATCCTCCTGTGAGAGGTTGTCCTTTCCCGGTTGTTCCGGGGATGTTTCACCCAGTTTTAGGAAGATTTCATGCGGACGATAGATGAGGTAATGGCACTGCTCCTTGAGCTTGGTCTCGCCCTTAGTCATCTCATACCAAATTCGTCCCAGCGTGTTGTCGGTGAGAAACTCGACTACGTAGCGGGGAGTAAAGAACTGGTTGCGTACGGCCAGTTCGCGGCTGTTGCGCGGGGCGGCAGAACCTCCCCGATTAAGATCACGCATAATCGCCCGCTCTTCGGGGTCATTGTAGTATTGGTAGATCCAGCCAATGGTTTCATCGCCCGCCCATATTCCCGCAAGAGACTGATCGTTGAGTATCGCCAGAACATTCGCCAAGGTTCGCCTCGCCGGCCAAAGAAGCGAACCGGAGTCGAAACGGTTGAAGAGTTCCCCCACTTCACGGCCGATTTCATCACAGAGCGACTCGATGTAGAGCCGGTAGCCATTGTCAGGCAGCGTGGTAAGACCAGGCGCCAAGCCGCAAAATTCCTTGAAACCGGCGGACTCCGACCCGCGTGAAACGCATTCCTGCACCAAGCCACGCGCCTCCATCATCTTAAATGCGGCCAAGCGGTTCAGGAATGTAAACGCACATTCCCTCATGTAGGCGTAGACCGACTCCGCCGCTGGTTCGCCCTTGGCACGACGCCTCTCGATGGACGCCACAACCTTGCTGCGAATAAGGCGCTCATCTAGCGTCAACGTGTCCGAAGGGTGGTCGTTTATTCGTCCATCTGGGAAAATGTCGAAAACTCCCTCCAACTGCCGGGCAAACTCATCCTCGAGCAAACGCCGAATAGCGAGTGTCGCGGTGGCAAGTTGATCTCGAAGCTCCTTTTCCATCGTGCGCTACTGAAGGAATATCTTTTTGCCCTCTGCTATCTGCCGTTCACATGCCTCACGCAGGGCGCCCAATGCTGAGTCAAGCTGCTCCTGGGTTTCGATAGCTCCGGAGAAAAAGCTGCCAACCTCGATCCGAACAATGCGGGCTCCCTCGAGCAACTTTAGCATTTCGACTATGACCTTTTGGGTTCGGCCGGGACAGGCATCGATATCAGCCCGGATGAGTGGAATGGAATGACTCGTTGGGGCGGCGACAGCACAGGCCGCGAGCGGGCTTAACAAGCGTTCCTGTTGGGCTGTAGCAAGATCACTCCATCCGGGCACAGTCTTCACTTTATCGATCGCGTTCGTGTAAGCGGTCGCCCGTTGTTTGGAAGCTTCTTCGTGCCGCTGGGCAAATTCCGCTCGCAGCGCAGCGGCATGTTGCCCGATCAATGGGATCGACTGATAGAATGTCTCCCGATCGAGCACATCCTTGAGCTCCGTTGCACGCTGGGTCAGCTGCGGATTCAAGCCGTTCTCCGCCTTCAGAAATTCCCACTCGTTTTGCAGGATCCCATGGGCGTTGCGAAGCGTGATCAGATTGGGTTCGTTTAGCTGAGCAGACAGATCCGATGCCCGCTTGATGGCTTCCTTGATCTGCTTGTGCGCGCCGTTGAACGCCAGAATCGCCTGTTCATCATTGGTGATGCGGATGACTTTTGCCTGATCGAGGCCTTGCTGAAGTACGGATGTGCCAGGTAGCCCATTGGACATGAGTGCCGTATGCATGGCAGAGAAATTCTCTTCCGGTTCCACGCAGGCTTTCCGGATCGCGGTCGCCACAGCTTCCTGGCTGGATATGTCAGGGATGGATGAGCCGAAAACCTCCTTGAAATACTCGTCCGCCTGAACGAGCTGGGCGTAGTCTAGGGCCTGCTTGGGCCGGAAGCTCGCCGCGCGAAAGACATTGTTGTTGGTGAAGACATTCTTCGCGTCGACTGAGAGTGCCGAATCGACGAGCTTGCCCTGAGAGGTCATGTCGATCTTGCCCGCTCGCAAGAGGCAGGCGATCAGAAGCCGCACCACCTCAAAGTCCCAGCCGAAGGGCTCCTTTTCAAATTCGTCCGCTACAAACCGGCCAGTAGCCGTCTCGCCATAGCTGACGCGGTTTTGAATCCTGCTGAACACTTCGAGCAGCGGATTGGAATCCGTTTTTAGCACAGTCTGCCCGTTCTCCGAGTGCAGTAAATTCAGTTGCGTGAAAACGGGCGGGAGGCCGTTGAGATTGGATACCGTGAGCACTGCCTCCAAATCGGACTTTGCGACGCGGGCGCCGGCCTCCTCAAAACGGTAGTAGACCTCGGGAATCGCCTTAGCTAAGGTGGCCTCGGCGACTTTGCCGACCTCAATGCTCCCCTCGTCGGGGCTGCGGTCGTTGCCGCGGAAATAGATCGCCCCGCCGATGATCGCCTCGCGCAGCAGACGGCGCAGTTCATCGGCATGCCGTCCCTGTCGACGTTTTTCTTCGCTGACTAGGGCCATTTCGTCCTGGGTGCGCGCGCCGCGCTCTTTCACGGCAAGAATCTGTTTCGAGCGGAAATACTCGAGCACATGGTGCTCTATCTTCTCGTTCAAACGCCCCGCCCAGAAGACATGCTTGGTTTCGCGCTTGCTTCGCTCCCGGAGTTCCTTCTGTGCTTCGGCGAATTCTTCTTCGTTAGCAGCGAGCGTGAGGTAGAACGGGACATCGCCCTCGACCACGGAACGTTCGTTGAGGAATAGACCCGCGCGGAATAGTTTCACCCCAAGCAGCGAATGCCCGGGCGTCGGCAACCACAGCCTCAACACCGTTTCACGCAATGTCTCGTTCGTATCCGCCGGCTTAGGCGTAACGCCGTCACGCTGCCGCTCCCAGTCATCCTCTGCCGGAGTGGGAATGCGATAGCCGTCGTCGCCCTGTCGAACCTGCTTTGCGTTCTCGAGGGCGGCGAGTGCCTCCTTGACTTGGACCAGGCAGGAGTCGGCATCGACCGAGGGATGCAAGCAGGCTGCGATATTTTCGGCTGTGCGATGGAAGGTTGGCACAAATTGGAGCAGACAAATCGCCTTGGCCACTTTCTCCGCAAAGGCGTGCGGCACCTTCGCCGCGATTCCAGAGATTTTGGCCCTGAGCTCGCTGGAAACATTGCCTGATACCAAGTCGTAGATCTGGTCGATCCGGACCAAGGCGCCGAGGGGTTGGTCGCCCAAGGCCACGTCCTGATGAATCAGCAGCTGCTGGGCGAGCTTGATGATGGTGCGGTTTGCTCCGCCGACGTGCCGGCCAGCGCCACCCTGCGTGCGCAACCCCGAGACTACCTGGATTATCAGTTCCACATGATACGGCAGCAACGGGTATAGAGCGATGAACGACTCTGCTGTCAGCTCCGGGAGACGGTAGTTGGCCGTGACTGTTGAACAGGTCGTGAGCCGGCCGCGATTCTTATCGAATTCCATCCGCAGCAGTTTTTCGCCCGTGGCGTTTTTCGAGAGGATGCGCTTGCTGGTTACCTCGGAAATGTCCGACGGCTCGAGGTGAACTTGGAGGGGGAAGCGATCCATCAGGCGAGCCAACTCAACCCGACGATCATCTAGGCCGCCAACTAGCTCAGTGAGCTTCTCCTGAGATGTGACAATGAGCCACATCTTGCCGCGGCCGACGACGCCCAGGCTTTGCACGAGCGCCTGCAGATCGAGCATCTTCTGGACATCCCGGGAAACAAACTGACCAACCTCGTCGACTACAAAAACAAGGTTGCGGCCAGGACGCCGGCGAGACATGAGACTCTTGCAGCGGTCAGCGAAAACGCGAGGTGTGACATCCGATTGGTCCTGGGCTGCCTTGACCCACGAGTCAGCCGCTGGGTAGGTCTCGGAATCCAACTCGTGCATAACCTTGCTGGCCTGGCTGAGTGCGAAAGAAATCTTCGCCTTCTCGGTGTCCCAGTCGCGTTGGAAGACCAATTTGTATTTGGCTTTGAAACTGTCGAGCAGGCCTTCCGCTTCGAGGTCAATCTCCAACTGGGCTAAATCAATGCTGTCGGCGTAACCGAGGGCTCGCACAAAGCATCGGTGCATGATCTCCGTCATCGTCTGGCCGCCCTGCCTGATGCCACGATCCGTCGAGACATCGAAAATAACTGCTTCTGCAGGGATTTTCTCTGCAATCTGTTTCAGCAGTACGTTGAGTTTCTTGCTGTCGGAGCGCCGCTCGGCGAGCCGGGCCGCCGCCCCCTCTCCGACAATCTCCCGGTTAGACAAGGCCAGCCCCAGCAGTTTGGCGAAACTTGATTTACCCGAACCGAAAAAGCCTGAGACCCATATTCCAATGCCCTCGTGGGGATTGGTTGGAGTTTCCTGATAGCGTTCCAACAGGCGCAAGAAATGCTCGAGAATCGAGTCTGTCATGACGTATTCGTCGATCTCGCCCTTAATGATTTCGGCGTCGTTCTGATCGACTTTGATCACCTCTTCGATGTTGAGGGCTACGGGGCGGGCGAGGAGCTCTTTGATAGCTGGCATGGTGGCTGGGGATCAGAATATTCGAGGACGGTAGTTGGGGTCTGGATCGAGAACGCCCATAAACTTCAGGCCCGTGGGACCTTCAAGTTCTCCAGGATAAAATAGGACCGCCGGCACGTTGAGGCGGCCTTGCAGTTGCTCAAGCAGAGCATGCGTGCGATAGACCGGGAAGAGGGCGCCGGCACGCGTGATGAGCACGATGTCCTTCAGCGGATCCTGCGCGGCGGGCAGTCTCTCGGCCACGAGATTCACCAAAGGTCTGTAGTCGGCGAGGATGTTGTGGATGGTGTCGATCATGGCACCCAAACCCGTCGCCTTCTCCGAATCGCGAAGTGCTGCGGCATCCACGCCTTCTGCCGCAAGCGCAGCCGTTAGGCACTCTGCGAGTGAAATCATGGTGAGCCGCTTACCGACATTGCCGAGACGGATCGACAGAAGCCGCACCTCGTCTCTGAGGTCGAATTCGGCGTCAGGCGGATAATGGAATATCGCGTACGGCATGTCATGGTAGGCGCCTAACTTGGCCCGCGGATCTGCGGACATCAGCACAGGTTCCAGGGAGTTCTTGAGGCGTTCTTTCCAGTCGTTCATGCAATAAGGGAGCGGGAATACTCAACAAGGTTGGCATGCGGCAACGACAGTTCACGCACTGACCCCGCCTGTTCATAACGCAGCCGGCGAAATTGGTGCAGATTGACTAGCTCATGTTCCACCTCTGACGGCTTCATCAAGAACAAGCGCCACCGCGGTGACTGAATTGATCGGGAGATACTATGGGTCTGATCCATCAGGTCGTATAGTGCGTACAGAATTGCGTCTTCTGGAACCGGATTGTTGGTAAAACGCCGCACGGGTTGCCCCTCCACTAGTCCGAAGGCGGCTGCCATGCGCAGCAAGTCGCGAGCTGTCCGCAAGCGACCATAAGGTGAAAGAGGGGCTTCAAAATTGTGCTCCGCATTAAGCCCTTCGATGAAGGGCAGCACCGCATTCGTATCGAATGCCGCGATACCATTCTGGTGGTGGACAAACAGAAAGTCCGTGGCAAACTGCGCGTAGAGATTGTCAGTGGTGGCAAAATGCCACAGTAGGCAGTACCGCCATTTCTCGAGCGGGTATTGCCCCTTGGCCAGAATGGCGAGCGGGGTTGCCGAATCTCCGTGCGAAAACCGGCTCGATAGTGTGGCCGTAATCTCACGCAGCCAGCTCTCGTTCGGAGCGCCCAGCGAATTGCGCGCCCGAAGCAAATCGATATTCTCTGCCAGCGATTTTCTGGTGTCCCAGTGGGCAAACGCACGGTAGGTCTCCTCAATGAGGGCGCCCTTGCGAACGAGCCTTTGGGAAAAAGCAGGCTGAGTGTCGATCATGGCTCACTCCGCTTTTTTATGTAAGGGACCACAAGATGCCCCTTTGTTCCGCGCGAAAACCCGGCCGCCAGACACATGACAGCATGGTTGTCCGGCGACCCTGAAAGCGGCAACTGAACGGACTTGCTCTGCGGCGCCAGTTTCAGGTCCACCACGGTTGTTTGGGCAGCTTCGTCGATCAACTTCATGGTCAAAAGCTGCTCACGCAGGTCACCTTGATTGGCCTCAGCAATCTCGTCAAAGATAGGCGTCCACGTGTCGGGGACTTGGCACCAGCCATGCCAGTGAGCATCCAGGATCTCTTCGGTTTCCGGCGGAAGGTTCCAAAGTGTGAAGCAGTCCGGTGCGCTAAAGACCTCTTTGCACCGAGCCCTCGCGACAGCGAAGGCAATCCTTGCCTGTGCGAAATTGTGCGTGGCAGGAAACCCGCGGCTAAGGTTGGCCGTGCCCAATTTTCCCAGAACACTGCGAGTGTTCCACCAACATGCCACGTCCATTTCACCGTAACGAGCGAGCACAAGGCGCAACCTAAAGAGCAGTGTGGCCTCTACGGACAGAAGGGAGGGTGCCAGCATGACCATTAAATATGCGCAGGGCACGGACATGTAAAGGAACCAGCGTCGTGAAGGGAATTAGGTCCTATTAGCCACAAGGTTTGTTGATCTTACCGCGGGGCACTTTTGGCCGACACACAACGCGGGGAAAAGCGGTGGCCTTCAATTGCCACAGGGACTCGAGCCCCGCCCCCGCCCTGGTTAATAACTCTGAGATCCGCAATCGCTGACTCCAACGCGATCCACCTCTATTCGCGAGGTGGGAAGCTAGGGCGAAACGGCGACGATGAATCGATGCAATTCTCTTGGCTAGAGTTCCGGTTGGAGAGGTGCCTTTTCCGATTGATAGTTGTCATTCGACTATAAAAGGCCTCAGGTCGGCCTTTGCTCTGGGATTCAGTTCGATGAGGACCTCGTAAATCAAGAACCAATCCAAGGTGATATCCATCTTCCCGCGGAAGCGCCGTGTCACGACTGTTAGATTTTTCGTACGAGGGTCTCGCTTAAGGATATCGTAGGTTAGCGGCCGTTTGAACCGTGTCACCAGCTTGAGGTAGGCCTGCAAGCCCGGTCTGTACCCGCCTTTGTTTCGCTTGCTGTAGCGGTTGAACGGACCAACCACCTCCCAAGCATCGCAAATCGCCGAGACCGGGGCGCCACGGTACATCAGAGCCAAGTCGCCTGCTTGGGTGTGGCCGGACACATTCCATTCGATCTTGCGCGAGCTTAGTTCGGAGGCATTAGCCTTCCCGCATCCAACCACATGTATGCGCGGCGCCGCGCCCACGTAAGGCTTTAAGCTGATGATCTTGAGATGCCGAAACGCTGGCGGCCGGTCCTCCCAGTCGTTTTCCCAACAGACTATCATGTCCGCACCTTTGGCCGAGTGGTGGTGGTTTCCAAAGTCACTGGCCCAAAGCTCAAATTCGATCCGGCGTAGCTTCCCGTGTTGCCTCGCGATACAATCCGGGAAATAGGGATGGATGTATTCGACTTGGAATCCAAGCTTGGGCGCAAGGCGGCCAAACAGGTAGACGACGCCGAGCTCTGAGATCGGAGCGTACGCCATGCCCTTGACCTCGATGGGGCGGCCATATTCCAGATCTTCGTTGGTTTTCATTTTTGCCCTTTCTTCATCTTCTTCTGGGGTAAGGCGATCCTAGCGAGATCATTCCTTGCTATCCCACGCGTGCCCACGGGAGCGGTGACGAATAATGCAGAGACCTTGATTCGACGGCAATCTCCCAGTAGCGAGACATTATTGCCCGCGTCAGTCGCAGGTGTCTTACCCCGTTGATGTCAACTGCCTGTCATTGCGCTACACCTTACTTTGGTTACGGACACTCTTGGGCCCCAAAAAGCACCGCCCTCATCTCGAAATCAACGGCGCTGAATTACGCATGGGCACAATTCAGTAGACCAAAATCAGCACCACCGATTGCTGTGCCTTCGCAACCATGTCCTCAAATCGAGGTGCAGAGACTGGTTGGTTAGCCACAGGCGTATTGTTGTTCAGGTAAGGCCCAAGGAGGGTAAGCTGGGACCGATAGTGCCTCGGGCGTCATTTACCGCCAAAGGCGTCAATTTGATGTGACAGGCGTCTGAGGGAAAAGGCCAGGAAAGTATGTGTCGAGGATTTTGGGTGGCAGGGCCAAGCGTACTTTCCCTTTTTCGGATTCTGAGGCAAGCAGGCCGTCGGCAAGCAACTGGCTCAAAATCAAACGAGCTGTAGACTCAGCTTTACCAGTGATTTCACTAGCCTTACCTCGTGCGAACTCACCCTGAGTAACAGCCTCTTTTAGCAAACGCACTGCGGGCCCGTTGTTCTTCCCAAATAGATTTCGCGACCTAACGTAAAATTCCATTTGGCTTTCTAGTCTCCCTGGTCGGATCAATCCATGCATAAACTTCATTTGATCGATCATTTGATCGAGGAAGTAGCTGCAGAATTCATACAAATAACGTTCTGAGAGATTTCCGCGACCATCGAAATCGTTTTCCCTCACCCGGTCCGCTAGGTTCAATAATTCATAATAGCGGTCTTTTGTTCGGGCCAGGCCACGCGAAATTGTCCAAAGACCATGGCCGCTGATTCTGTTTTTTATGGTTAATGCATGCGTGAATAATCGAATTACGCGTCCATTACCGTCCAAAAACGGATGAATCCACGCTAACCGATGATGCGATGCCGCAATAGCGACGATTCGCCGGCTAGCGCTAATCCTCGCGCTTGAATAGCCGGCTGAAAAACGCGCCAGAAATGTGTCCAATGAATCTGCTCTCGGTGCGTGATGATGACCAACCGTGACTTCGTCCTTTCGAATTTCACCCGGAATTACTATGTATTCCTTTCCGGTCTCTGGATTTCGAACGTGTCGAAATTCGGTAGGCAACTTCTTATAAAATTCGAGATGAACCCAACATAGAAACTCCTTGGAAAAAACATTTAAATCAGGTTCATTACCTAGCTTCTGCTCCATTTTCTTTTGCACTTCCAGATGAGCCTTTGCTTCGAGTTGAAGATTTCTCTTTTTTAAATCCTGCGAGAAATCTCTCTCCATGGCTTTCGCGATGTCAGCGGGATTTGTTGCGTGGCCCTCGATCAGGTTCGAGTAATAGCAATTTGTTAGTCGAAGAACTTCAGCAATTACTTCGCCAGTTATTGGGGCTAACCGACCGAATAGAATACCCGCTTGCCGTAGAATCTCGGCAGACTTCTCGGACAACTCTAAATCCTGCTGGCTCGGTAGCAGAGGATTCATAGCCTCAGGATCGGCGTATAATTCGGGCATCAGCGATGTTTCCGGCGATTGATAGTACGCATAAAATACTTCAAGCGACGATCATGCACCTGGAATTGAAGAAATGTCCACGGTATTTTCATCGATGTTTGCGCCTACCACGAGACAAAGTCTCGTGGTAGGCAATAGCCTTGCTGGCTGAAAGCTTTCAGCCAGCAAGGCTATTGCCTGAATGTTCCTTGTCAAGTTCAATTTGTACCAAAAAATCGGGCGATAATTTCGGCGATCTAAAAGTATTGTATCGTATTAAATAATAAATATTTAAAGAGTTTGTGATGGAATTATGTGGATTTAAATCGGCGATCTTTCCGATTATAAAACTCGGTCGCCGGTTGACTTAGTCAACCGGCGACCGAGTAGTCACTAAAACGCGGTGAAAGCGTTCACCGCGTTTTAGTGACTACCGATATGCGTGTCAAGATCGAAGTAATCGTTTTTGCCCCGTCTTACCTAGTCCAGCCGAAAGCTACCTTCCAACAAACGCAAGGTTCGCCGACCAAAGAACAAAGCCTGCGGAAAAATTCTCTTTGTTTGAGATGCGCCGTTATTCGTCCCCTGCTCTACCTCTGAGCAAGCCTATATCCGTGGAGCCCTCGAGTTCCTTACTACCATTGGTCGAGAAACCTAAAGAACAGCGAACGGATGCAAATTTTTACTGCCCTGTAAATTCCAGTGCCTTGGTGCAGCGATTCCTTGGTTAAAGAGAACGGGGTGTTTGTGCCACGGCCCCATAGACTCGTGAATCTGGGTTTCGGAACATCCATGGGCCCGTGTTATTTTGGCTCTTCGCTCCCAGGTACTAAAGGTGGATGCGGTGCGTTAAGTGCGCGGCAATTACTCCGGCAGGCTTTAAGCGAGCTGATCGGTCCGCGGCGAAGCCCTTCCTGGAGTGGTCGGTTATGGCGTTTATGACGGGGACCCGGTTTGACTCCAGACGGCCGCGGGCACAGAAGGACTTAGTTACTTAACAGTCCGTTCGATGCATCATTAGAGCGACGCCTGTCATTGGGCGTCCGCCAACCGAGCCTCGCCAACGAGGTCGCGGTGGCACAGAGATGCGGGCCCTAGCCGGTCAAAAATCTGTCGATGATGTGTTGTCGGGCGCAACTCCTACAACACATGAACGCAATCCTACCAACTCGACAGACCAAGCAGCCTGAGCGCGCAGGTCTGTCCCATTACGAAATCCTTGCCGACGGCCTCATTCATGCGGCCGCGGTCTTTGACATCGCGCCCGACGAACGGTTTGTCGAACGCGTAGCCACGCTCGCTTGGGCGAATGGCGTGCAACTGGTCCGGCAAAACGTCAGGCAGGCGGCAGAAGTGTCACGGCTCCTCGGCGAGTCTCTTGAGGTTGGACGCAGTGAAACGCTCCGCCTTTGCGAGGATCTGGCTCCCCGGGTTGATCTTTCGGAGGACCCTTTTGCCGCAACCCGTAGCTATTATCAGGAGCGGCACAACGCCCGCGGCTTGAATGTTGGGGATTCCGCTGCTGCTGGCCCCATACGCCAATTGGTCGGCGAGGCGACCCTCGGTGGCCTGCTTAGCCGGGGGCTTGCTCCGGCTTTGTACGGTGCGTTCGCGGATCGGACCAACTCTTTCAGCTACGAGCAGGCCTTTCTTGTAACGCGAGTCTGGTTTTGGTCACATAAATCTGGGCTCCCCATTGACCATCCATTCCTCGAGATGGCCGCGGCGGCCTATCGAGATCATCCTCACAAACGGGATCTGATTTGCGGCGCCATTGCAGCCCGCCTAGCGAAGGTGCTCGATCAGGATATACCGTGGGATCTGGAGCTGTGGCTCGAACCAGCTTGGAAGGAAGGCATAATGACCGCGAAATTCGCACCGGACGAGGTCGCTCAGGTCGCTGGGGAGCTGGACGCGGCGGAACGGAGTAAGAATCTGCAGATATTCGACGTGTGCATCGTGGCCACAGCAACTCCCGACGGGTGCGTCAACCTGCCGGCGGCGTTCTCACGTTACTTGTCCAGATGGAACGCCTGCGGGCTGAGTAATGAGGCCGCCCGAAAAGATAATGTCAGGGCGGTCGCCGCTTGCGGCTTCGACTTCGGGTTTACCGCGGGGATGGTCGCAGAAATGCCCGAATCGTTGGGCGGAAAGCGGGGTGACAAATGAAAACCTACCCCGGAATCGACTATGGGTTTCGTCCGCAAAGCTATTGGGACCCCAATGACCCACTCCAGTCCATCCTGCAGAATGTGAAAGGCGAGAACCGCCGCCAGATGATCCTCCATTACCTCAAGAAAAATCAACTTGAGGAACTCCACGAAGACTTTCTGAGGGTCGAGGTCGATGCGGACACACGCGAACAGCTCGGACGCATCGATCCTTCCTTCATGGGTGGCGAATACCTTCCCGGCTATCTGCCCGGTGAGGTAGAAATTGCACGTATCTGCCTGCAATCCACGACAAGCGACGTGATCAGCCTTCGGGCGCGCCCGACAGCATCGGGGAAGATCGCCTACCGCATAGTCGACGAGTACGACGACCCGTTTTCGCTGCCGATTGCTGAGAGCGATCTTCCGTTAACGTTTGCAGAGCTTGTCCAACAGTTCGACGAGGGCCGGATGGAGGACCCCGGTTTCCCCGATGGAGGGCTCTCTCTAGGGTACAACAACTTGAATGCCAAAAGAAGCCGTGCCTTCGAGCGCCTGCGCCATTTCACGAGGATATCGTCGCCCTTCTATCGCCATCTCTGTCAGCACTACGAACAGGTGTTCGACGAGTGGGTTGCGTATAACACCGCGAACCGCGATTGCGGCCAATAGTACATCGACGAAGACCGACCACTAACCGAAAAGGAAAGCCCCCCCGGTTGTCTCCATGAAACCCATGTTCGTGATATCTATATACGAGGCTAACTTAGACATGAGGTTAACTTCTTGAAATTTCTAATTTTGCGCGAGGTCTACTTAGCCAAGGCCCTCCGGCTTTTCCCCCCGGGTAGGTACCCGATTCTATAAAAAGGAGCGTGGCGCGCGCGCGCGTCGTCGCAAAGGCGGCAGGGTAGGGTAGGGCTAAGTCGCTGATCCTTAGCGTCTTCTCGCCGCTACTTAACATAAATTATGTTGTGCGTCATTGCTGCGATTCGTTCACCATTCGCCGCTGAATTAGACGCCTCGAGGGAGGGGGCTTTGCTATGCATCTAGAGGGAGAAGACCATTCTAGTTGTCGACGTAATGCACGCAACCGCGGCAGCAGCAGACGACTGAAGCAGCAGCGCCGCGCGAGCACGTTGAACACCTCGCCTCGCCCTGCTGCGCCCAGCTCGTTGAGTCTGCGCTCCCACCCTCGCCCATACCACACTTTCAAAAACTCGATATGGCCTCGAAGCTCATCCAGGTGTCGGCGCCGTGGGTGCATGGTCTCCTGATGCTTCCGTCATCACGTCTGCCGCCGTGAATTAGCTGACTCCTCACAGGTAACTACCGTCCACTGCGTGTTGGCCATCGTGTCTAAAGTATCCGCCGGATCGTGACAGTTATCGCGCCGGCGAACCGATTATTCGGATATCTCCCACATCGGCCGGGATTTCAAAAAGCGCACAGACGAACTGTCGAGTATGGGCACCGCTCCATTACAATTATCATCCCATCTCCTCTCAATCTACGGGGGCTAGTTATAATAGGACTGCGTTTATACACCGACTACAAGATTGTGCGATGCATTAATAATGTACGCCGGCACGACAGTGCGTCGTCGCGCGCTGCGGCGCTTTCGGCCGCCGCCAAGCCGCCAATGCATATAACCTTAAGAAAACGGGGGTATTTTTCAGGGAGTTCTGGCCATTGGCGGGACTCGCGGGGACCGCTCTAGTCGGCTGTGTTTCGTTGCGCCGGTGCGCTGTGTCTTGGCACCGGAAGCCTGCTTTGGCCCGGTTCGCCGCCGCGCGCAAGAGCCTAAAGCTCGCGCACCGGTGAACGGGCGTTTCTCGAGGGGGAATCGAAGTTTTTTGGAGGTCAAGTGTCACTTTTTTCAATTTCGTGGTATAATGCAGCCAAAACAAAACTCTCGTCGGAGTGGACAGTGGCAGAAGCCGATCAGACGTGAGTTTGCTATCGTAATACTTGATTGAATACATGGTGCCCCCTCTCTGGGTGCCACCTCACGCAGCGGGCAACCGCGCGAAACCTTAGTCAGAAACGGATCATCAATGTCCCATGCATACTAATAGTACCCAACCACAATTCCCTCACCGGGTTCAAATTCAGCTTGCCGCTTTGCAACGCGCAAGAGCCGGTGAGGGTATTCATACCCTGCTCTCTTGTGTCACCAGAGCAATGCTACCATTCAGATCGGAGAAGCAAGTGTCCTCCGCTCTTCTAAGAGCAGTTTACAACGGCGGGCGGGCCGTATGGAGGGGGGAAACATCCGAATGAATGCCCCAACCATTTCTCCGCTCGCCCGCGCAAAGGAGCGTATCACCGTTTCGGACCTCGGTTCTATGCTCTATGCGGGATGGAAAGCTGGAAAATCGTGCCGTTCGCCTTTCCGCGACGACAGGAATCCTTCGTTTTCGGTTTTTGATGGTGGCAGGAGATGGAAGGACTTTGGCACCGAGGAGCGCGGCGATGTCGTTGACTTTCTCGCCAAGGCCAAAGGCCTCGACAAGTCCGCTGCGGCCAAAGAACTGATCGCCATTGCGAATACGGGCGCCACTGGTGCGCCTGTTGTTCCCCGAATCGATCGGAGGCCTGCGGCCAAGGAGCCTTTGAAGCCAATGCCTGCCGACGTGGCCGCCATTTGGGATGAGGGCCTAGAACACCTAAGGGGAAGCCTTTGGACCCAGCAAGGCATCGAGAAATGGCGGCGTTGGCCCCTTGGAACGGTTCGTCAGCTCGCCGAGGATGGTTTGATAGGCTGCCCGTCGCTATTCGGACGACGCGGTATAGCCTTCCCCGTTCAAATCCCCTACCGCAATGAGCTCGGTATCGTCACCACCTCCAATGCTGGCTTCCACTTCCGCCACAAGCCCAACGACGGCGAAACCAAGGCGTTTTGGTCTTATCTACCTAATATTAAGGCGTATGGCGTGACCTGTCCGGCCGCACCGTTTGTTATTGGCGCTGGGTTTGTGCCGTATGCGCAGACCGTTGTCGTAACCGAAGGCCAATGGGACGCGATCACTCTTTGCGCGGCGGCCGGCTGGCTAGTGTCTGATGCAGCTTGGCCGGAGCATTTAACGGTCTTTGCAACTCGAGGGGCGGGAGCATGGCGACCTTTGATTGAACTCTGGGGCAGCTATTGGCTCAGCAATGCGATGTTCTTACTTTTCCCTGATGGAGACGAAGCAGGAGCCACTTGGAACGACCCAAGTGGCTTCAAATATGCGCTTTGCAAACTAGGCCACCGGGTCCGAATCATCCGCCCCTGTCCCGGCACCCCGAAAGACCTGAATGACATTCACCGGTCTCAGCCGATTCCCCCCGAAGACATCATGGAATGGATATCAATGGAAAGGTGCCCGAGATGATCGCCGGCACAATGGATGTTGTCGAATATGAGGCATTAGCCGCGCCAGTACCGCAGCCATACACGGTTTGGAAACCATCGCAGTTTGTCGCGTACACCCCTCCAGCTGATTCCGTCATTCTAGGTGATTCGGTATTGGAACGTGGAAAATGGGCTTCACTCGTTGGTGTCGGCGGACTGGGCAAGACCCGATTAGCACTATGGTTGGCGATCTGCCAAATCATCGGTCAGGATTGGTGCGGGCTGACGGTACTCGGCAAGCCGCTCCGCTGGATTATCCTTTCGACGGAGACCGGACTCAGGCGGTGGAAGACTGATCTGAGCGCCATGTTGGCGTCGATTGACGATCTAAAGAAAGCGACCATTGATGAGAATCTTCTCATTCTGGCCCTGACTGATGAAGAGGAAGCTGACCTAAACACGGGTAACGTCGAAGTAACACGTCGGCTAGAAGCAACACTCCACGATAATAAGCCGGACGTTGTCGTATTTGATCCGTTCGCCGATATGGTCGACGGCGACGAAAATAAGACTGAGGACGTAATCAGAACGCTTCGTACGCTTCGACGAATCGTGCGCAAGGAAGTGCCAAGCGCCGCTGTACTCGTGATCCATCACGGCCGAACCGGGGCGGTGAATGTAGTTCAAGCTGGCGACAACTATAACGCTGGGAATTTTGGGCGGGGGGCTAAAGCCCTATTCAGCATGGTGAGGGCTGAGATTCAACTTGCCCCGGGCGACAGAGACGACGCCAACAAGATCGTGCTCTTGTGTGGGAAGAATTCCGATGGCCCTAAGTTTGAGCCGCGCGGCATCATTTTTAACCCGGTGTGCCGTTCCTATAACGACGATCCCGAATTCAACTTTGAAGCGTGGAGAGCGGATGTAAACGGGAAGCGCACCGGCAAAGTATGCACAGTTGCAGATGCCGTTGAGGCTGTACGCCAGCTTGCACCCGTGACGGGAACTGAAGCGAAGACGGGCGATATTGTACGAGGGATAAAAGACTCGACTGGCGCCGGAGTAAGAACGTGTAAAGACCGTTTAAGTGAAGCGGTAAAGGATGGGTATCTTCAAAATCCGCGAAGAGGATTCTATCGGCTGGGCCCTAAACCTCTGCCTCAATAATACAATGATATTCAAACCCATAGGAATACTTCGTGCAGGAGTTGTGCAAGTTTGTGCAACTGCTCGCACGATGCACAAAGTGCCCCGAAGGAATGAGTTTGTGCAAGTGCAACTCCCCTTTAGGGGTTGCACGCTGCACAAAGTTCAAGGGCACACCCTTACCCACAAATGACGGCATTCAAAACAATGACCAATCTTCATCCACATTCGGTCCGATCCGCGGCTCTCCGCGCGATGATGACCTTATCCGAATGTGCTGCCGAGGCAGGCGTTAGCCGACGATTCTTGGAAAACGAGATCGCGAGGGGTCGCCTCCGCGCGATTAAGATGTCGAGCCGTATCTGTCGCGTGCGCCGGAGCGACTGGGAGCATTACCTTGATTCGTCAGCGACAAGGCCGGCGCCCGACCAAGAGATGCCATGAAAAAGAATACCGAAAAAATCTGCTCACAGAGCCGTGAGTCGCTTCGAGCGAATCCTCCTGTGCTGATGAACGAACGCGAAGTCGCGGATTTCATCGGCATCTGCCCGCGTTCTGTACGGAATTTCACGAATCGCCGTCTCCTACCCGTGATCCATCTTGGTCGGCGCCGCCTTTACCGGCGTGATGCTGTACTAGCGGCTCTGATGAGACTCGAGGCGCCGAGTTCTGGGCGATGAAGCCATGCTCACAAACACGATACAGGCTGCAGAGATTCGTTACAGAGAACAGCCGAACAGACGAAGACCCCCGTCGCCAGGCGGTTTTCGCAACTCAGAACATGAAATGCACTCCAACTTGAAGCAATGAGCTGAACCCATCACTAGCCAGCCGAAGACTTCACATCAGCCATGACACTCACAGCCTCAAAATTCCAGACCGCCTACATGTTAGGCGTCAGCGAGGACACGGTGGAGAACCTTCTCTACCAAGGCAAGCTACGGCGCACGTCCGGAAATCGGTTCGTGCATATCTACCTCGAAAGCATCGCGGAATACACCAAGATGCCCTTGGAGTTCGTTTTACGGGAATGCCGGCTGGCCCCACAAAGAGCTCAAGCAATAACTAGTCGCTGCCGACAGACATCGGTCGTAGACGAGCGAGCTCTTGAGCCAGTCGGTAACTAACCAACCAAGAATCAAAACTTCACCTTAGCCGCTGCTTCCGTACTATGCAGCGGCCGAAGGTGCCCGTACGTTTTCATCGCAAGCGCGCCTCCATCGGCGTGTCCTAGCCACCTGGATACCGTCGGGATATCGACTCCGGCTTCGATGCATGTCGTGGCGAAAAGATGGCGAAGATCGTGGTGCGTCAGCTTCCGCACTCCAACCGCCGCACAGGCTTTTGAAAGCGAAGTAAGTGCGCTGTTTGCCTTAAACACCTTCGGTCCATCTTTCTGAATTCGCGACAACAGATCCTGCATTGCTGGTATAAGGGGAACTGTACGGCTTGAGGTCTCAGTCTTGGTCCCACGAACAACCATGACCCCTCGATCAAAGTTAATGTCGGACCAAGTCAGCCTAGAAGCCTCCTCCTTCCTCATTCCGGAATAGGCGAGGCCCTCGATGAAATCAGCGGCGGCTTCGCCCCAACGGGCACGGGACTTGCGCACGTTGGCAACTATGTCTCGAAATTGCGCGACCGAGGGAAGTTCCAGCAGTTTCTTGCCAGGCTTCTTCCGTTTCATCGATCGAGCGGGGTTTTGGCCAATTAGGCCTTCATTGACGGCGATGTCGAAAACACGCCTGAGGTAAGCTATGCAGGCGTTTATAACCGTCGGAGAATTCCCCCTAACCGTACTTCGAGCCCGGGTAGGCGTGTATTCAGAATCCCCGTTTTCAAAACGCCGCTGCCACTCCAAACAGTGGTCCGAGGTGATCCGCCGTATGTCCGTATCCCAAAGTGTCGGCCACGTTCTTCGGAAAGTGGCCACAGGTCTCAATCGGAACTCCTTGCTGGAACGAGCCAGACGAGGATCTAATGTGACCTCTCTTTCGTAGATTGCGGCCGCTTGGCCGAAAGACATCGCCAAGCCCTTTGTGATTCTTCGACTGCGTACGAGCTCCTCTTGGACACGGAGGCGTTGCTTAGCGACAGTGAAGGTCTTAGTCTTGAGGGACTTCCAATGGTCCCGGCCCAGATGCTTGATCCGGGCATAGTAGATTTTGCTCTCGGCTCGTACCAGATTGGTGACTGGCGTAGAGTAAACTTTCATGAGTGTAGGAGAACGGTGTAGAACTCCTTGTAATTAAGTCCAGACCAAATCATCTTACACTCATAAGTGTTTAATTATAAATATGGTGCCCAAGGGGGGACTCGAACCCCCATGCTGATAAGGCACAGGCTTCTGAGACCTGCGTGTCTACCAATTCCACCACCTGGGCATCCAAACCTGTCCAGCCTGTCCAGGCCGTTTCCGAAGGCACCGGGCAGGGATGAGCAAAGAACCGCTGTCAACTGCCTGTTTCGTAATCCGAAGAGGGGGATTACTACGCTCGCGGAAAAATCAACGGCAAGCAGAAATGGCGCGGTCCGGGGACGGCCGGAATCCCGGCCACCGGATGCCGCGCTAAAAACCCGTCAATCCCCGCAACCCAAGGGTGGTTGGATCAACGGGACACGAATGCGGGTTGTATCCGGATTCACCGCTCCATAAAGAGATAGGCAAATGCGCGCTCCAGCCCGTTTCGCATTCGCCCTCCTTGCCTTCAGCCTGGCTGCCGCGGCAGCGGCGGCCGATCCCCTGCCCCCCGAGCTCGCGGCGCTGCGCGCCAAGGCCGAGAAAGGCAACGCAATCGCACAATACAACCTCGGGCTCGCCTATGCCGAGGGACGCGGGATACCGGCGGACCGGGCCGAGGCCTATGCCTGGCTGACGCTCGCATCGGACCACGGCAGCACGGGCACGTACATCGGCATCCTTGTCTCGCGGATGAGCGATGACGAGCTCGCCGAGGGCAGACGCCGGCTCGGCCTCCTCCGTACGCGCCTTGCCATGCCAACGCCGGTTGCTCGCGCACCCGAGGCACCCGCACCTGCGGCCGAGGCTCCGGCACCCGTCAAGGAGCCCAAACCGGAGGCCAGTCCAATCGTCGTCCCCACGGCGGCTCCGACGGCGGAGCCCGATTACGGGGAGCTTCGCTCGAAGATCAAGGAGCTCCAGGAAAGCGCCGCCCAGCAGGTGGCCCTCAACCAGCAGCTGTCCCAGCAATTCGACGAACGCAGCCGGGAGTTGACCGAGGCCCTCGCGGCGCTCCGGGACACCAAGAACCTTCTCGATGCGCAGACAAGCGCCAAGGCGGCGGAACTCGCCTCCGCGCGCCAGGCCCTCGATGCCGCGAACGCGGCGGCCGAGGATGCGAAGAAGACAGCAGCATCCCGGATAGCGACCCTCGAGGCGGACCTGTCCAAGCGCTCCTCCGGGGAGGAAGCCCTCTCGGCCAGGCTGGCCGCGGACGAGGCGGCGCTGAAGGCCAGGGGCGACTCGGGAGCCAAGGCCCAGGCGCTTTCCGGGGAGCTTGAGCGCGCAAAGGGCGACCTCAGCGCGGCCAACAACCAGCTTGCCGAGGCGCTCAGGAGCGCCGAGGCGGCAAAGGAGGAGACGGCAGCAGCCAGGAACCGCCTGGAGGCGCAGGACGCAGCCAAGGCTGCCGAGCTCGCCTCCGCGCGCCTGGCGCTCGATGCCGCCAATGCCGTCGCCGCGGAAGCAAAGAAGCAGGAGGTCGCATGGTCCGCGTCGCTGGAAAAGGAGCTGGCGGCGCGCACATCGGAGGCGGAGGCGCTCTCGGCCAGGCTGGCCACGGCCGAGGCGGCGCTCAAGGCAACGGGCGACTCGGGGGCCAAGGCCCAGGCCCTCGCCGCCGACCTTGCGCAGGCAAGGAGCGACCTCGGCGGGGCTCGCGCCCAGCTGGCGGAAGCAGCGGCAAATTCCGACGCGGCAAAGGCGGAGGCCGCCTCCCGGATCGCCTCCCTGGAAAAGAACCTGGCCGAGCGCGCCTCCGAGAACCAGGCGATCTCCGCAAAGCTGGCCGCCGATGAGGCTGCCCTCAAGGCGGCGGGCGAATCGGGAACCCGGGCCCAGGCCCTGGCCTCCGAACTCGCAAAGGCCAAGGACGATCTCGCTGCGAACCGCAGCCAGCTGGCGCAGGCGATCGCGAATGCCGAGGCAGCGAAGGCCGACGCAGCCGCCCGGACCGCAGCGCTTGAGCGGGCCAACGTTGACCTCGGTTCAGCCCGCAACCAGCTCGCGCAGGCGCTCAAGGACAAGGAAGCGTCCAAGGCCGAGGCAGCCGGCGACATGAGCCGCCTCGAGGCGCGCAACACCGCGGCTGCCGCCGAACTTGCGCGCACCAAGGGTGATCTCGCCGGGTCCAACGACAGGCTCGAGCAGGCGCTCAAGAACGTCGAGGCGCTGTCCGCCAAACTGGCCGCCGATGAAACAGCGCTGAAGGCGGCAGGCGACTCAGGGGCCAAGGCCCAGTCCCTCGCCTCCGAATTGGCCTCGGCAAGAAAGGCCCTTGATGCCGCCAACGCGGCCGCGGACTATGCAAGGAAGGAAGCATCCTCCCAGGCCGCCGCACTTGAGCGTTCCAAGGGCGACCTCGGCGAGGCTCGCAGCCAGCTGTCCCAGGCACTCAAGGGCGAAGAGACAGCCAAGGCGCAGGCCGCCGCCGACAGGACCCGGCTCGAGGCGCGAAGCGCAGCGTCCGCTGCTGAACTCGAGAAGGCCAGAAGCGATCTGGGGGCGGCCAGCACCCAGCTGGCGCAGGCGCTCAAGAACGCCGACCTTGCAAAGGCGGACGCGGCGTCCCGGATAGCGTCGCTAGAATCAACCCTTGCCAAGCGCTCCTCCGAGATCGAGGGGCTTACGGCCAAGCTGGCCGCGGATGAGGCAGCGCTGAGGTCCGCAGGCGACGCCGGTGCAAAGACGCAGGCCCTTGCCGCCGAGCTCGCGCATAACAGGAGCGATCTCGCCGCGGCCCGCACCCAGCTCGCGGAGGCACTAAAGGACGCGGAAGCAGCAAAGGCTGACACTTCGGCCAAGGATGCAACCCTTGAGCAAACGAAGGCCGACCTGGGCTCTGCCAGAGCCAGCTTTGCCCAGGCACTGAAGGACGGAGACGCGTCCAAGGCGGACGCAGCAACCCGGATAACCTCGCTCGAGACGGACCTGGCGAAGCGCTCGTCCGAGACGGCGGCGCTTTCCACCAAGCTGGCAGCCGATGAGGCAGCACTAAAGACCGCAGGTGACGCTGGTTCAAAAGCGCAGGCCCTTGCCGCCGAGCTTGCGCAAGACAAGAACGATCTCTCTGCAGCGCGCGTCCAGCTCGCGGAGGCGCTAAAGGCCGCCGAGGCCGCAAAGGCCGACGCTTCAGCCAGGAATGCAGCCGTCGAGAAGGCGAAGGCCGACCTTGACTCGGCCAAGGCCCGGCTTGCCCAGGCACTGAAGGACGGGGAAACGTCCAAGACTGACGCGACGGCCAAGATAGCCTCTCTCGAGACGGACCTGGCGAAGCGCTCGT
>Ga0181530_10000406_pt1 | contig 55202 bp, 29 predicted proteins | sample PEATcosm2014_Bin_42_FD_119769 | JGI IMG/M metagenome (GOLD analysis project Ga0181530, IMG submission 119769) | Peatland microbial communities from MTU Mesocosm Facility, Houghton, MI, USA - PEATcosm2014_Bin10_60_metaG | ecosystem: Environmental > Terrestrial > Soil > Wetlands > Peat | place...
AAGGACAACTTTTTCCGGCTCTCGGATCGGGAGCAAGCTATTTTTTCGGCATTGGCAATACTGCCTGCCGGTCAGCCTGCCACGGCCAGCGCCTCTTCCGCTGCCAGCCACGCCGCCTCGGCTGCCGCGGTTTCGCGCGCGATCGCTGCGAGCCGTGCATTCGCCGCGGTGATCTCGCTGGCGCGTCCCGGGGCATAGAGCGCCGGGTCGGCCAGCCGCGCCTCGATCGCGGTTCGTTCGGCCGCCAACCTGGCGAGTTTGGTCTCGGCGTCCTTCGCCTGGCGACGCAACGGCGCCAGGGCGGCACGCGCTTCAGCGCGTTCGCGGCGTTCGTCGCGACGTGTGCCGGTATCGGTGCGCGATGCCGGTCGCGCGCGTTCCGATAATAATGCGCGGTAGTCGTCCAGGTCGCCATCGAACGGACGCACGGTGCCGTCGGCGACCAGCCACAGCCGGTCGGCCACCAGCTCCACCAAATGCGGATCGTGGGTAATCAGCAGCACGGCACCTTGGAAATCGGCGAGCGCCTTCACCAATGCCTCGCGCGCGTCGATATCCAGGTGGTTGGTCGGTTCGTCCAAAATCAGCAATTGCGGCGCGTCGCGCGTGGCAAGCGCCAAGAGCAGTCGCGCCTTTTCACCACCGGAAAGCTTGCCGACCGGCGTCTCCGCCCGATCGGCATCGAGTCCGAAACGCGCGAGTTGCGACCGCACCTGACTTGGATTGGCGCGTGGCAGCGCGCGCGCCATGTGGTCGATCGGCGTTTCCTGCTCTGTCAGCTCATCGGTCTGGTGCTGGGCGAAATAGCCAACGCGCAGTTTGGGTCCGCGGCGCAACTCGCCGGTTAGTGGTTGCAGGCGGCCGGAGAGCAATTTGGCGAGCGTCGATTTGCCGTTGCCGTTGGCGCCGAGCAAGGCGATGCGGTCGTCCGTGTCGATCGTTGCGGAGATATCACGCAGGACCGGCGTGCCGTCGTAGCCGACGCTGACGCGGTCCAGCGCCAGGATCGGCGGGGCGATGCGCGCCGGTTCGGGAAAGTCGAAGCGGGTGGGCGCGGCGTCGATGACCGTTTCGATCTGCGGCAGGCGGGCAAGCGCCTTGATGCGGGCTTGCGCCTGACGCGCCTTGCTCGCCTTGTAGCGGAAGCGGTCGATGAAGGACTGGATGTGCGCGCGTTCCGCGGCGATGCGCTCGGCGGCGCGGTTCTGTTGCAACGCGCGCTCGGTGCGGATGCGGACGAATTCGTCGAAACCGCCGGGAGTCAGCGCGATCTTGCCGCGTTCGAGGAAGGCGATGGATTGCACCGCGCGGTCGAGCAGGCCGCGGTCGTGCGAGACGACCAGGGCGGCGCCGGGGAAGCGGGCGAGCCAGGATTCCAGCCAGAGCGTGGCTTCAAGGTCGAGGTGGTTGGTCGGCTCGTCGAGCAGCAGCAGATCGGGGTTGGCGAACAGGGCGGTGGCGAGGGCGACTCGCATACGCCAGCCGCCGGAAAATTCCTGCACTGGGCGTTGCTGGGCGGGCTCGTCGAAGCCGAGTCCGGCGAGGATAGCGGCGGCGCGTGACGGGGCGGAGTCGGCACCGATGGCGATCAGGCGCTCGTGGATTTCGGCGAGGCGGGTGGGGTCGGCGGTTTCGGCCTCGTGCAGCAGCGCCAGGCGTTCTGGGTCGCCTTGCAGGACGGTGTCGAGCAAGGAGGCGGGGCCGGAGGGGGCTTCCTGCGCGACGGTGGCGAGGCGGGCACGCGCGGCCAGGCGGATCTCTCCGCCGTCGAGCGGGAGGTCGCCGGCGATGGCGCGCAGCAGGGTGGATTTGCCCGCGCCGTTGCGGCCGACCAGGCCGATGCGGCGGCCGGGATCGACGGTCAGGTCGGCGGCGTCGAGCAGGGTGCGGCCGCCGAGGCGGATGGTGACGGCGGAGATCAGCAGGAGGGACATGGCGGGGAGGGTGATCGGGCGAGTTGGGGGTGGGGGTCAAGTGTGCGACGGGTCTGCTGGGCGGGCATTGGTGTTTCCGCCCCCGCGCCACAGCCGTCATGCGGTGGAGCGGTCGCTGCCGGCGCGCGGACGCTCGGGGTGCCCTCAAAGCTGACAGTCACATCGCCCGCCGGCGCCCTGCGGCGGCTCCATGGGAATGTCTTGCGTGCAACGGCAATCGCAGCGATTCAACCCGCTTGCCTGCTGCCTCCGACCGCGGCCCTTCCCCGTCGCGGCTTCGCCAGCGGGGGTTCGCCACCATCGAGCAACTTTAGCAATTGGTCCACCATCGGTTTGGTAGCCTTGCTCAGATTTTCCGGCCTGCGATAGAGCAACCAGGTGATGATCATGTGGGTGATGCTCCCCATCAGGATCGTGGCGGTACGGTAGGGATCGAGTGCCGCGTCCCATTCTCGCCGCCGGCTGCCGGCACGGATCATCGCCACGACAATCCTGCCAAAGTCATCGACGGCCCGCCGGACTCGCGCCTCTTCGATCAGGACACTCGGCCAGATTTCGAGGTACAGTAAGCGCGCCCAGTCCGGATTGCGCCGCGCATAATCGGTCGCCATGGACAGGTACAGGTGCAAGCGTTCCCGCATGGTACTCAGCGCCGGAGCCTGCGCGAGAAACTCGGCATAGAACTGCGCCAGGCGACGGATCGGGATCTCGTACGCCAGGTCCTCCTTGCTCGGGTAGTAGTCGTAGATCGACGACACGGAGATGCCGGCCTCCGCGGCGATGTCCGCCATCTTTGCCTTGGCGATTCCGTCTCGCGCGAAGATTCTCGTGGCCGCCTCGAGCAGATCCTGTTGCCGGCGCCGGCTCCGGTCCTGCTTGGGGTCGCGCGAGCCGGCAAGATAGCCGTTGGCCGCTTGCTCAAGGATCTCGAGCCATTGCTCCTTCGCCGGTGTCTTTGTCCCATCCGGCATCGTCTGCCCTGGTTCCTCGCAAAAAGTCCGGCGCCGATTCGGCCGGACACAAGCCTATTTTCCCTGGATAGATCGGGATGGTGCCGCCCGGCAAACAACGCCGGTTCCCGCGATATCAGCGCCACGTCTGTCGAAGGCTCGCCGGCTTGACAGCCTGACATAATCGACCGTAAAAGGCGAATAATATTCGGAAACAACCCTTCGCCTGGACGGGTCGCCGCCGGCCGGCAGCGACCGGCGTACTCGTCGTGTCGCGGACTGGACCGACCGCATGCAGACACCGTTGCCTGGGACGACCTGGGAGCCATGAAAGCGCCCTACAGCCGGACACTGGCCGATCTCGTTTTCGAGCAAGCCGAGCGCCACGAGGCGCGGCCTGCTGTGATCTGCGGCGATCGCGTTGTCTCCTACGCGAAACTCGCGCAGCGTGCAGCCGGGGTTGCCGCCGCACTGCGCGATCGCGGCATCGCTCGTGGCGAGCGTGTCGGGCTCCTGGTGAACAACCGACTGGAGTGGCTTGAAGCATTCTTCGGGACGGTGATTGCCGGGGGGGTGGTGGTCGCATTCAGCACCTGGTCCACGCGTGACGAGCTTGACTGGCTGCTGCGGGACTCCGCCGTCCGCATGCTGATCACGCTCGATCGGTTTGGCGACAACGACTTCGCCGCCGCGTTGCGTGGATTGCTGCCGGAGATCGCGGCGGAGACGGGGCTGCGAGACGTGGTGGTGCTGGGCGAAGCGGCTGCCGGATTTCCGCGGTTCGAGGCGTTGCAGTCGGCTTCGCCCGCACCACGTCTGCCGCCGGGCGAGGGACCCAGTGCCGCGGACGATGCCATCGTTATCTACACATCGGGCTCCAGCAGCCGGCCGAAATCCGTGCCGCTGTCGCATCTCGGGATCATCGAGAACGGCTTCAATATCGGTGAACGCCAGGGCTACCGGCCGAGCGATCGCGTTTTGCTCGCGCCACCGTTGTTCTGGTCGTATGGCAGTGCCAACGCGATGTCGGCGACGCTGACCCACGGCGCCGCGCTTGTTCTGCAACGCCGGTTCGAGCCCGGAGAAGCGATCGACCTGATCGAGCGGCATCGCTGCACCGCACTCTATACCCTGCCGGCGATCACCAGCGCGATCATCTCGCATCGGGATTTCCGGCGGGAGCGGACAGGCAGCTTGCGCACCGGCCTGACCATCGGCGCGCCGCAGGACATCCTTACCGCGGCGCAGGTGCTTGGCGCCTCGGAGATCTGCAACGTCTATGGCCAGACCGAAAGCTACGGCAATTGCTGCGTCACGCCGCATGACTGGCCGTTGGAACGTCGCGCCGCGTGTCAGGGACCGCCGCTGCCTGGCGTCGAAATCCGCATCGTCGATGCCGTTAGCGGCGCCGAGCAGCCACGCGGCGAGGAAGGGCTGATCGAGGTGCGTGGCTACGTCATGCGCGGCTATATCGGCAGCAGCGCGGCGCAGACGGCAACGGCGCTCAGCGCGGACGGGTTCTTCCGCACCGGCGACATGGGGCGCCTGCTGCCCGATGGCGCGATCTCGTTCAGCGGCCGCGTCAGCGAAATGATCAAGAAGAGCGGCATCAACATCTCGCCGGCGGAGGTGGAGGATGTGTTGATGCGGCATGCGATGGTTGCGCTTGCCGGCGTGGTCGGCGTACCCGATTCCACACAGGGCGAATTGCTCGCTGCCTTCGTCGTGCCGAAGCCCGGGATCACCCTGCGTCCGGATGAGCTCGCGGCCCATTGCCGTGCATTGGCCTCACGCTACAAAGTGCCCGACTTCATCGAAGTATGCGAGTCGCTGCCGGTGACCGTGACCGGCAAGCTGATGCGCCGGGAGTTGAAGCAGATCGCCGCATCCTTGAGCCGGGACGTCGCACCGTGACGCGCGAGGCATGGCACCGCTGGGGTGACGAGGACGAGCGCGGTGCGTTGAACCACATCGATGGGTCGCAGGTACGGGACGCCGCGGCGCTGGTGCGGTCCGGGCAAGTTCTCTCGCTGGCACAGCCCCTATCCCCACAAACCCCGGTGCCGCAGCACCGGGCCGGCGTGCAGCACTTCATGGGACGCGACGGCGGCGATTATGCCGCAGGCGCGCGCCGGCCCGGCGGTTTCCAGTTCGCCGAGGATACGGTCGTCCTGCCGCTGCATATCGGCACGCATATCGATGCGCTGTGCCACGCATGGTACGACGACGCGCTGTACAACGGTTTTCCGGGCAGTGGCACGCGCAGCACCAGCGGGGCGACGCGTTGCGGCATCGACAAGATGGGGCCGATCGTCGGCCGCGGCGTATTGCTCGATATCGCGGGATTGCATGGTGGCCCGTTGCCGGATGGCGCCGCGATCGGTCGGGCGGAGCTTCAGCGTGCGGCAACCAACGCGGGCGTCGACCCCGGCAAGGGCGATATCGTGCTGATCCGCACCGGTTGGGCGGAAAGCCAGGGCCGCGCGGAAGCCGTCTCGTTCAATGGCGAACCCGGACTCGACATCGAGGCTGCGCTGTGGCTTGCCGAACGCGAAATCGCCGTGTTGGGTGCCGACAATTTCGCTATCGAGGTCATTCCATTCGTCCGGGGCACGGTCTTTCCGGTGCATCAGCGGCTGATCCGCGATTTTGGCATTGCGCTGCTGGAAGGCCTCGTGCTCCAGCAACTCGCAGCAACCGGGCGTCATGAGTTCCTGTTCGCGGCCAGTCCACTGCCCGTGCTGGGCGGTACCGGCAGCCCGATCAGCCCGATCGCTGTGCTGTAGCGCGATGCGTGCCATGGTGCTTCGCGAGCCTGGTCCCGGTCCCAGCGCACTCGGTTGCGAAACCGTGCCGGACCCGGCTCCTGGCCCACGCCAGGTCGTCATTCAGGTAGCATTCTGCGGCATCTGCTCGCACGACGTCGCGGTTTGCGCCGGTATCCTGCGTGCCGGCATCGTACTGCCTTGCATCCCCGGGCACGAGATTGCCGGAACCATCGTCGCCGTCGGCGGTGCGGTGAGCGAGTTTGCCGTCGGCGACCGCGTCGCCACCACGCAGCGCGAGCATGTCTGCGGCCAGTGCCGGTTTTGCCGCGGCGGCCGCGAACCGCTGTGCGCCGAACAGGTCTTCCTCGGCGATACGCGGCTGAACGGCGGATACGCCGAGTTCGTTGCGGTCGACACGGACAATGTGGTGCGGCTGCCTGACGACGTGCCACTGGATGCGGCCGCGATCGCGGCCTGTGCGATCGGCACCATGCTGCACGCGGTGCGTGCCGTCGGCCGCATCGCGCCCGGCGATACCGTGCTGGTGACGGGTGCCGGCGGCGGGCTCGGCATGCACGGCGTGCAGTTGGCCAAGCGTGCCGGCGGCTGGGTGATCGCGCAGACAACTTCGCCGGACAAAGCTGCCACACTGCGCGAACTGGGTGCCGACGCGGTGGTGCTCGCCGCGCGTGGGGGCGATTTCTCCGCCGAGGTGAAGGCACTGACCGACGGCGAAGGCGTTGACTGCATGCTCGACACCGTCGGCACGCCAGTGTTCACGCCGGCACGACGCGCCCTGGCGCGGGGCGGACGCTGGGTGCTGATCGGCCAACTGACCGGCGATTTCGTGCGCTTCAATCCGGCGCAGCTTTTTCTTAAAGGCATTTCGATGCTCAGCGCCACCAGCACCACGCGCGAGGAGCTGCGGCTCAGCCTGCGCCTGCTGCGTCCGGGCGGCATCCGCGCCATGCTTGGCCCGCGCTTCGGGTTGGCGCAGGCGGTTGAAGCCCTGGCGCTGGTGCGGTCCGGTGCGGCGGCCGGACGCGTGCTGATCGCACCGGGAGCCTGATGCATGGCACGGCCACTCTTCACCGAAGCAGGAGCAATGCGATGGGATTGCGAGTCCAGCCCGGAGTGATCGGCTGCGCGATCAGGCCAGTGATCGCAGCACGCAACCGGTCGCTGGAGGAGATCATCTACGATACGGCGCAGCTTGCGTTGGCTGATGCCGGCATCGGGATCGACGACATCGACGGCATCGTGGTCGCTTCCAATGACCAGTTCGACGGCCGTTCGATCTCCGTCATGATGGCGTCGGGCCCCGTCGGTGGCGTCGATCGCGACATCATGTCCACGCCGTCGGCGTCCGAACACGCGTTCATCCTGGGCGCGTTGCGCGTCGGCTCCGGCCAGTTCCGCACGCAACTGATCGTGTCCTGGAGTCCGACCGAGGTCTCGTCGATGTCGGAGGCACAGCGGCTTGGCGCCGATCCGTATTTCCATCGCGCCTTGCCGCTTGACGAATTGTCGGCGCACGCATTGCAGGCCTCGGCACTGGAGAATGCGCAGCCGGCGGCGCGTGCCGCGGCCGAGGCGATTGCCGAGAAGAACCGCGCGCATGGCCGCGTCGCCTGGCCCGATCCGCCCTTGCATCCGGCGCCCGGTCCGATGCGCTGGCCGATCACGCCGACGATGACGAGCGCGCCGGTTACCGGCAGCGTCGCTCTGGTGCTGGCGGCGCCCGACTTCATCGCCGAACGCGGCCTGCGCGATGTCGCCTGGCTGCGCGGCATGGGCTGGGCGACGGAACCGAGTTTCCTCGGGGATCGCGATCTGAGCGTCGCGCCGGCACTCGCTGCCGCCGCGCGACAGGCCTATGCCGCGGCCGGTATCGCCGATCCGGCGACGGCTTTCGACGTCGCCGAAATGACGGACGCAACGCCCTATTCGGAGCTGCTGGCGTATGAGGCGTTATCGCTGTGCCCGCCCCAGGATTGGGCGGCACGCACGGCTGACGGCAGCTTCAGCCGTGGCGGTCGCTTGCCGGTGAACCTCTCGGGCGGCGTGCTGACCTGGAATCCGGTGTTCTGCACTGGCCTGATCCGCATCGCGGAGATCGCCAACCAGGTGCGCGGCCGGGCCGGGCCGCATCAGGTGCCGAACGCGCGCTGCGGCCTGGCGCACGCCGGCAGCGGGTTCGCGATGCAATACCAGGCGGCAGTCGTGCTCGCGCAGGAGGCTCGCCCATGAGCACCGATCGTGTCGGCATCATCGGGATTGGCCAGTCGGAGTTTCGGTCCCGCCGCGATGATGCCAGTTATCCGGAGCTGGTGCGGGAAGGCGTCCTGCGGGCGATGCTCGACGCCGGGCTCGATTTCGATGCGATCGAGGCCGTCGTGTATTCGCTCTCGCCCGATGCGATGGTGGGCATCGGCAATGCCGAACGGCTGGGCGTGGATGCCGTGGGCGGGCGCAACAAGCCGTTTCTGCGCATCAACAATGGCGGGGCGACCGGCATTTCCGCGGTCGCCGCGGCGTATTACCACGTGGCATCCGGCATGTTCGACGTCGTGCTGACCGCGGGCGCCGACAAGATCGGCGAGTGCGGCGATTCGCAGACCGTGCTGAACAAGATCTGGGATCCCAGCTACGAACGTCCGCTGCCGCTCGGCACCATCAACATGCTGGCGATGTCGGCGGTGCGCTACATGCAGCGCTACGGCATGACTGAGCAAGACATGGCGCGCGTCACGGTCAAGAACCGCCGCCAGGCGGCGCTGAATCCCAAGGCACATCTGCGCAAGATCGTGACGATCGACGATGTGATGGCGTCGCGCACCATCTCCTGGCCGATCAAACTGCTGGATTGCTGTCCGCAATCGTCCGGCGGCGCGGCGATGGTGCTGGCGTCCGAGCGTTTCATCCGCGATAACCGCCTGGATGCGGTGTGGATCACCGGCGTCGGCCATTCGGCGGAGACCTATTGGATGGGCGATCGCATGGGGAACAACCCGACGGCAGAGCATGCCAACGCCTATGCCCTCGGCCGTTCGTTCGAGAAATCCTACCGAATGGCCGGCATCACCGACCCGGCGCGGCAGGTGCACGTGGCCGAGTTGTACGCGCCGTTCAGCAATACCGAATTCCACGCCATCGATGCTGCGCAACTGGTGGCTCGGCCAGGCGAATCGATTGCGCGGCTGCGCGACGGCGAGTTTGAGCTCGGCGGACGCATCCCGGTGAATCCGTCCGGCGGCACGCTCTGCACCAATGCGATCGCGGTCACCGCCATGGCGCGGGTTGCCGAGGTGGCCCTGCAAGTCTGGGGGCGCGCGGGCGACCATCAGGTGACGGGTGCCCGGCTGGGCATCGCCAGCGGCAACGGCGGCGACCACCAGATCTTCGGTACCATGGTGATCGAGGCGTAGCCGAAGAGTTTTCAATGAACGGGGTGCAGATCATGGAACTGCTGGGACGTCAGGAAGTCTGGAATATCACCTACGATCACGCGATCGGCGAAACCGCGAGCTGGTTCTATACGCGCATCCGCGACGAGGCGGCGATCTATGGGCGGCGCTGCGCCAAGACCGGCCGTGTGCTGGTGCCGCCGCGGTCGTTCTCGGATGAGACGCTGTTGCCGACCACCGAATGGGTGAAGGTCGGCCCCGGCGGGCGCATCGAGGCGTTCACCATGGTGTATGAGCGCTTCAACAACCTGCCGGAGCCGCCGTACGCGTTCGGCTATGTCCTGCTGGACGGTGCCGACACTGCGTTGGGCGGCTTCTTCAAGGGCATCGACCTGACCGATCCGCACGCGGCTGCGGAAAAACTGAAGATCGGGACGCGGGTGACGACGACGTTTGCCGCCGAACGCAAAGGCGAAATGCTCGATTTCTGGTTCGAGATCGCCGGGTAGAATTACGCCGGCACGAGCGGGCAGCCGAGCAATGCCGGTGGCGGAAAGGCCTCCGGGCTCGGAATGGTGGCGAGCCGATCGAACAGGTCCCACTTCTGCTTGCTCTGGGACGGCGTCTTTACCTGCCACAAATACATTGTGTGCGGCACGCAGCCGTTTGCCTGGATCCGCACGTTCTTGTTGTAGAAGTCGTTCAGCGGCGTTGCGTGCATCTTTGCCGCCACGGCGTCGGCGTCCAGGGTATTCGCCGCCTTCACCGCCTTCAGCCAGTGCAGCACGCCAGCATAGCAGCCGGCGTTATATTCGTTTGGCGGCGCCTGCATCTTCGCCGCATAGCGCTCGGTCCAGGCTCGGGTTTCCGGCGACAGGTCCCAATAGAATGAGTTGGTCAGCACCAGGCCCTGGCAGACGTCCTGGCCCAGCGACAGCACGTCCCCGACGATCATCAGCAGGGTGGCCAGGCGTTGACTGCTCTTGGCGATGCCGAACTCCGCAGCCTGCTTGATGCAGTTCTGTAGATCGGTGCCGGCGTTGGCCAGTCCGATGACCTTCGCACCCGATGCCTTCGCCTGCACCAGATAGCTGGAGAAGTCCGCGGTGCCGAGCGGCGCGCGTGTGCTGCCCAGCACCTTGCCGCCGGCGGCCTTCACGAACTCCTCGGTATTGGCTTGCAGCGAAGCGCCGAACTCATAGTCGGCGGTGATGAAGAACCAGGTGTCGCCGCCGGCCCTGGACAAGGCGCCGCCGACGCCTTTGGCCAGCGCGTAGGTATCCGCGGCGAACTGGAAGCCATACGGCGAGCATTGCTTGCCGATGAAGACCGTTGCGGTCGGCGTGCTCATCAGGAAGATGCGCTTCTTGTCCCGGGCAACCTGCTGGATGGCGAGCCCGGCCGAGGTGGCCGCGCCATCGGCCAGCACATCCACCCCCTTGTCGTCGATCCATTCACGCGCCAGGGCGCCCGCGACATCCGCCTTGTTCTGATCGTCGCCCTGCATCACCTCGATCGGCCGGCCGAGCACTGAGCCGCCGAAATCTGCCACCGCCATCTCGGCGGTCACCCGGCTACCGGGGCCACCGACATTTCGATAGGGTCCCCCGACGTCGCTGAGCAATCCGATCTTTACCGAGACGGATGAACTCTGAGCGCGCAGCAAGCCGGGACGTGCAAGCGGCGCGGCGGCGAGCGCGCCGAGTGCGGCGCGGCGTGTGATCCTGGTCATGTCTCCCCCTTGATGCGATCCGGTCAGACCGTGATGCGGTAGAATCGCGCCGCCGTGTCATGGAACAACGCGCGGCGCTCGTCGGCAGAGGCACCGGCGGCCAGGCGTTTGAACGCATTCCACAGCACCGGATAGCTGCACATCGCCTTGTCCACCGGGAAGTTGCTCTCGAACATGCAGCGGTCGGCGCCGAACGCCTCGATGCAGGCGTGCATCCAAGGCTGCCAGGCCGACGCGAGTTCCCCGGACGATGGCGGCAGCACCTGGTGGTGAAAATCGAACCCGTTGACTGCCATGGCGAGACCGCCGAGCTTGACGTGGACATTCGGGCATGTGGCGAGCCATCGCATGCTGTCATGCCACGCGGCAAAGACTTCGTGGCGCGTGCCGCGATACGGGCCGACGCCGAGCGGACCGCCGACATGATTGATGACGATCGGTGTTGCAGGATAGGCGCGCGCCAGGTCCAGCAGTTCGCCAAGCTGTGTGTGATACAGCCACGCATCGAAACTCAGGCCGTATTTCCCAAGGCGGGCGAACCCGGCCCGAAACGCCGGATCGCCCATCAAGCCCAGCGGCGGCGGCGTCGAAATGCTGGCCAGGAAGTCGGGGTGGCGCGCGGTCACCTGGCGGATGCCGCGAAAGCGACCGCCGGCCGCAGCGACATGCGCCTCGAGCACCGCGTCGACCTGCGCGCCGGCACGGAAATCGACATGCCCGACGATAGCGGCGCAGACCCGCGTGCGAGTCGCGCGTCGTTCGGCCTCCGCGGCGACCGACGCGACGAACTCCGTCTCGCCAACCGGACGCATCTCCTCCGGTCCGTCGGGGCGATAGGCCCAGAAGCATTGCAGGAACACCGTCGCGACGATGTTGTGGCCGGCGTTCAGATCGGTCAGCAGCTCGTCCAGGTAGTACTTGCTGCCCGGGCGGTCCCACAGGTGATGGTGCGGATCGACGATCGGCAGGTCGGGATGCAGAATGTCCTCGTGCAACTTCGCAAGCCACGCCGGATTTGGATTCGGATGCTCCACGACGGATGGCTGCATTGGCGGCATGACCTGTGGCTCCTCAGGCGGCCAGAACGGGCTGCGTTCCGACGATGGTGGTGCGGTGCATGACCCGCCGCTCACGCGGGTCGTGCGGTGTTACCTGGTGCATCGTGCAGCGGTTGTCCCACATCACGACATCGTCCGGTTGCCAGTGATGGCGATAGACGAAGCGGGGCTGCGCGGCGAAGGCGGTCAGCGCGTCGATGAGACTCTTGCCGTCTTGCGCGCTCATGCCCTCGATCTCGTCGTTGTAGATCGGGCTGATGTACAGCGACTCCCGGCCGGTCACCGGATGCCGGCGCACCATCGGCTGCCAGACCGGCGGCATGGCGGCCTTTTCTTCCTCGGTCAGCGGCTTCAGCGAGGCCAGCGTGTGCAGATGGCCGAAATTGTGCCGCGCCTTGCGTCCCTGCACCTGGCGCTTGAGCGAGTCCGGCAGGGCCTCGTAAACGGCGTACATATTGGTGAACTGCGTTTCGCCGCCGGTGCGGCTGACTTCCACGCCGTGCAGCAGCGCACCGGTGCACGGGATGGCGCGGTAGCTGCTGTCGGTGTGCCAGAACTGCGCCAGCGCGACCTGCTGCACCGTCGGGTGCTCCGGCGGCATCAGATTGCCGTCGTCGTCCACGTTGGAGACGCGGAATATCTCCGGCACGCGGCTGGAGCGGATGATCTTCTGATGAAACAGCTCCGGCTCGCCGAAGCTTCGCGTGAACGCCACATGCTCCGCGTCGGTGATGTGCTGCGCGGGGAACACCAGCACCAGATGCTGCATCCAGGCGTCATGCACGGCCTTGAAGCTGTCCGGACCCAGCGGCGCACGCATGTCGACGCCGCGCACCTCCGCGCCAAGCGCGGGATGCAGCGGGCGAACCGTCAGCCGGTCCGCAACGGTTTTTCCCCCCGAGGATGCCATGGCCGGTCCCTTCTTGCGGATAGAAGCTGCGGTGCTAGCCGGGGTGTTCGGCGAACTCGAACCCCATTGCCCGCGTGTGATAGTAGATGCCGCCGTCCTGCACGATCAGGAAAAGCGCCTGCGCATTGCCGCCATTGTGGTGCGAGTGCACGGACACCGGCGGGGTGATCGTCGTGGCCCAGGGCGCCCAGTCCTTGCGTTTGCCGTCGATCACCGAAAAGCAGCGATCGCCCTCGATGATCAGCGACACCGCGACCGAATTATGCCGGTGCGGTCGTTGCACGACCCCGCCCGGCAGAGAGTTCATCGCCACCGTCAGGGTCGGCAGGATATTGCGCGTCGCCTCCTGGCGTTCCGCGGAAAAGATCAATGCCGATCCGGCGATTTCCTCGTTGCGGCCGACCTCATAGAGTTGCGCGATCTGCCGCGCGATCTCCGCCGCCCGATAGTGCACGAGTTCGGTCGGCGCGCGTCCTTGCGCCGGCGCGCGCAGATTTTCGAACGCAAGCTGCGGCTCGTTGGTGACCAGCCACAGCACGGCGTCCCCATCGCCGGCCACATAGGTCGCCGGCTCCCCGCCGGGCAGGATGAACAGATCGCCCGCACCCCATGCGATGTCCTCGCCGGCGCACTGTGTCGTGCCGCGGCCCTGGATCACATAGGCCATCACCCCGCTGGCGACAAAATCGGTCGTCAGGCTTTCGCCGGCACGGATCCTGGCATAGCGCGCCAGCACCAGCGGCGTCGTCGCCGGGAACCCGCACGCCAACTCCGCCGAAATGTCGCAGGAGATGAGTCCGGTCGGCGTCGCCGGGTCGAGCGCCCTGGCCGGCTCCGCGGCGAAGATCCGATCCGGCACCGGCGGCAACTGTATGTTGAATGCGTTGCCGGTGTTGAAGAACCTGCCGCGCGCCTCTGCCCGGCTGGTTGGCGCCGAGGGACGTTGCGCGGGCATTTCCGCAATGCTGCGTGGCCGCAGGTCATCGGGCATTGGGCACTCCCTCCCGGGTGCCTGGTCCCCGGCACCCGCCCGGGGAGGATCGGCGCCCAGGGGATCGCTGTCAAGACAATCCGAATAATATTCGGATAATCGGTAGCCCGGTGCCTGCCGCATCCCGGCCCGGGCTCAGACCGGATCCCAGGGAAACGCCTGCTCGGAGGTATCGAGCGGCATGAAGGCCGCCCGCAACGCCGGCGCCGCGTGTTCGGCGATCGTCTCCGGCGTCCAGCCCTCGGCACGGTGCACGATGCGGATCGGACGCGGCGAACTGAACAGGTAGATCTCGTTCATGCGCGTGCCGAACACCTGGCCGGTGACGTCTTTCGCGGCATCCGAGGCAAGAAACACGGCCAGCGGCGCATTCTTGTCCGGCGTCATGCGCTGTAGCTTCTCCACCGCCGCCTGTTGCTCCGGCGTGGCGGCCGGAATGGAACTGGTCATGCGGCTCCATGCCCAGGGCGACAGACAGTTCGAGCGGACGTTGTAGCGCTGCATGTCGAGCGCGATCGATTTCGACAGCGCCGTGATGCCGAGCTTGGCTGCCGCGTAATTCGCCTGGCCCACATTGCCGATCAGCCCGGACGTGCTGGTGATGTGGACGAAAGCCCCGCTCTCCTGCTTGCGGAAATGCTCGGCTGCGGCGCGGCTGACGAAGAAGCTGCCGTTCAGGTGCACGGCAATCACGGCCAGCCAGTCATCCGCGCTCATCCGATGGAAGATGCCGTCGCGCAGGATCCCCGCATTGTTCACCACCGCGTCGATACGCCCGAAATGATCGAGCGCCGCCTGGATGATCCGTTGCGCGGACCCCCATTCGGCAACGGACTCCGTGCTGATTTCCGCGGCACCACCGCCCTGCCGGATGATGTCCCTGGTCTGCTGCGCCGGCGTCACCGAACCGCCGCCACCGGTCAGGGAGGCGCCGATATCGGCGACGATCACCTTGGCCCCGGCCGCCGCCATCATGATCGCAATCTCCCGGCCGATGCCACCGCCGGCGCCGGTGACCACGACAACCTTGCCTTCCATCATGCCTGCCACGCGCACATCTCCCCACATCCAGGTCGCGGGGTCAGATTGACAGGCGATACCGGCTCTCGCAACGTCAGTCCTGAACAAAATTCGGGTTTTGCGCCTGGACCGACCAAGGGAGGGACGGGATTCCGACCATGTTGGGACTCAACCTCGACTATCCGCTGCTGCTGTCCACGGTGATCGAGCATGCCGCCACGACGTTCGCCGCGACGCCGATCGTGTCGTGCAGCCGTGGCGAAACAGTGCGCAGCGATTATCGCACCGCCGCCGCGCGTGCCCGGCGGCTTGCGTCGTCGTTGCAACGTCTCGGGCTGGAGACCGGCGGGTTCGTCGGTTCGCTGGCCTGGAACACGCACCGGCATTTTGAACTATTCTATGGTGTCAGCGGGATCGGCGGCGTTTTGCATACCGCCAATCCTCGTCTGCCGCCGGAGCAAATCCTCTATACGATCAACTTTACCGGCTACCGCACGCTGTTCATCGACGCCGATACGGTCGCGCTGGCAGAGCAATTGGCGCCGCGCCTGGAAGCGGTGGACCGGTTCATCGTGATGGCCGCGCGGCCGGACATGCCGGCGACCGACCTGCCGAACGTGCAGTGCTACGAGGACCTGATCGACGCTGGTGACGAGACGTTCGTGTGGCCCGCGCTGGACGAACGTGCCGCCTGCGCGCTTTGCTTTACCTCCGGCACGACAGGCCAGCCGAAGGGCGCACTCTACTCCCATCGCGGGACCGTGCTCTCGGCAATGTCTACCGGCGGTGGCAACGGATGGGCGCTGTCGGCCAACGACTGCATCCTTGCCATTCCCGGCTTCTTCCACTGCAACGGCTGGGCGGTGCCGTTCCTCGGGCCGATGTACGGCGCGAAGCTCGTCATGCCCGGCCGCCGCGCCGATAGCGCCTGGCTCCACAGCCTGATCGTGCAGGAGGATGTCACGGTCGCTGCCGCCGTGCCGACGATCTGGTTGGGCATGCTGGATTATTGTCGGGCGACCGGCCAGGCACTTGGCCGGCTCAATCGCATATTCTCCGGTGGTACTGCTCCTCCGGCGAGCATGATCGAGACGTATCTGCGTGATTACCGCGTTCGCACGTCGCATGGCTGGGGCATGACCGAGACGACGCATGGTGCGACCATCTCCTGCGCACCGCATGACCAGCCCGTTGATGCCGCGGTGGCAGCGATGCGGACCCAGGGCAAGCCGCTGTACGGCAACGAGATCCGCATTGTTGACGAGACCGGAAAACCGCTGCCGCGCGATGGCGCGACGCCAGGACATCTGCAATGTCGGGGGCATTGGATCGCTGGCGCCTATTTTCGCCGGCCCGATCTGACGCTGCGGACCGCGGATGGCTGGATGCCGACCGGCGATGTCGCGGTGATCGATCCCGACAACACACTGCATATCGTCGATCGCGCCAAGGATGTCATCAAGTCAGGCGGCGAATGGATCAGCTCCCAGGCCCTGGAGGAAGCTGCGATGCGGCATCCGGCGGTGCAAGAGGCTGCGGTGATCGCCATCTCGCATCCACGCTGGCAGGAGCGGCCGTTGCTGATCGTAGTGATGCAGCCGGACGCCGAAGGCTCTGCCGGGGAATTGCGCGCGCACTTGCTTGGATGCGTGCCGAAATGGTGGCTGCCGGAGTCGATTGCGTTCGTAGAGGACTTGCCGCACGGCCCGACCGGGAAGTTGCAGAAGGAGGAACTCCGTCGTCGGGTTGCCGATGGAACGATTGCCCCGGTGCCATTCTGATGCGGAACCGGACCGAAAATCCCGGGCCGTTACACTAGTGTTGTGATCCTGACGTTTCGATCCCGGGGGACTGGCCACGAGCGCCGCAGCCCGTCATGCCGACCACCGGGTCAAGCGCCCGGCGGCAGGCTCCGGTCGGCATCCACGACTTTCCCCCGCGCGGGCGGCACAGCCGTGAATGGCGGGCCTTCGCCCGCCATGACGATCGTGGCGGTCGGTGGGATCGATCCGTCAGCATCAGAACACCAGGTGCGTCCCGGCGAACCCATGGCGTCCTGCCTCGTCCAAGCCCGGAAGGGCCTGGGCACTTCCGACAGTTCCTTTCCGAATCCGCGTGCGGTAGGATCGTTTACCGCACGACGCGTCAAAGCGGGGCGGCGTGTGCGCGCCACCTCCTGTTGCCATCGGGCGAATGGAGCGGGATGTGGGCAAACTGGTATCCGCCGCGATGATCGTGAAGAATGAAGAGCGCTTCCTCGCCGGCTGCCTGGACAGCCTCGCCGGCCTGATTGACGAGATCGTCGTCGTCGATACCGGATCCACCGATCGCAGCCGCGAGATCGCCGCCGCGCATGGCGCGCGCGTCCACCACCACGCATGGCGCGAGGATTTCTCGGCGGCGCGCAATGAGGCGCTGGACCAAGCCGTCGGCGACTGGATTCTTTATATCGATGCCGACGAACGGGTGCGTCCCTATGACCGCGCCCGGCTGGAACAGGACCTCGCCGATCCCGCCCTGTGCGCCATCACGGTACGCTTCCATCCGCGCACCGGCTACACCGCCTATCCCGAGTACCGGCTGTTCCGGCGCGATCCGCGCATCCGTTTCCGTGGCGCGATCCACGAGACAATGCTGCCCGATATCCACCGGATGGTTGCGACCGGGGAAGGACGCTGCGGATCGAGCAGGCTGACCATCGATCATCTCGGCTACGATGGCGATCAGTCGCACAAGCTGCCGCGGAACCTGGCATTGCTGGAGAAGGAGGTGCGCGTCAATCCCGAGCGGATGTATCTCTGGTGGCACCTTGGCACCGTCTATCGCGATCTCGGCCGGATCGAGGAGGCCGAAACCGCCTGGCAAACCGGCGTCGCGATCGCCCGGCGCGCGCAACCGTGCCCGCCCGAAGCGTCGCTGTGTTTCGTCGAACTCATCCGGCGGCGTCTCGACGTCGGGCAGGACGCGCTGCCCCTGCTGCACGAGGCGATCGCCTTGCAGCCGGAAGACCCGTTCCTGCACTGGCTCATGACGCAGGCGCTGATGGCGGTCGGGCGGTATGAGGATGCCGTGGCGGTTTTCGAACGCCTCGCCGCCATCGATCCGGAGACATTGGTGACGTATTTCGCCTACGACCGACGGGTTCTCGGTGCAGGCGCGCTGGCGGAAGCCGGCCAGTGCGCCTTCCGCATGGGCCGTTGGCGGGAGAGCGAGGCGTTCTTCCGCCGCGCCGAGTGGCGCTGCCCGGACAACCTCGAATTCCGCGTCAAACGTCAACTCGCCGCCGCGCGCGCCGCCGCCGCCGCCGCGTCGGAGGGCGCGCCGGCTTGAGCATGGTGAGCATGGCGGCTGCGCGGGGTGGACGTGTCTGACTGGCAGCAGCTCAAAGTCGGGTTTGCGCAGGCGGCCGACGCCGACGCGCCATTCCCGGTGGACCGCTTCGCCGGCCGGGGCGTCGTCATCTGCGCCGGTGGCGCACGCATGTTCACCTGTGCCTGGATCACCATCGCGCTGCTGCGCCGGCACCTCGGCTGCACCCTGCCCATCGAGGTCTGGCATATGGGACCGCAGGAGATGGGTCCGCCGATGCGCGGCTTTCTCGAGGAGCTGGGGGCGGCGGTGGTGGACGCCCACGAAGTGGCCAAGCGCCATCCGGTCGAGCGCCTCGGCGGCTGGGAGCTGAAGGCCTATGCCGTGCTGCATTCGCGTTTCGCCGAGGTGCTGCTGCTCGATGCCGACAATCTTCCGGTGCGCGATCCTGCCTTCCTGTTCGAGCGGCCGGAGTATCAGGAATCCGGCGCGCTGTTCTGGCCGGACATCGTTCGTCTGGCCCGATCGAACGAGGTCTGGAGCGTCGGCGACATCGCGTACCGCGACATGCCGTCGTTCGAATCCGGCCAGATGGTGCTGGACAAGGCGCGCTGCTGGCGCGCGCTGTGCCTGACTCACTGGATCAACCAGCATTCCGACCAGTTCTACCGCTTCCTGCACGGCGACAAGGATACCTTCCTGCTGGCCTGGCTGCGGCTGCGACAACCGTTTCACCTGATACGGCATCCACCGAAGACGCTGTACGGCACGCTGTGCCAGCGCGACACCGACGGCGCCGTGCTGTTCCAGCACCGCAATTGGGCCAAATGGATTCTGCATGGCGACAATCCGCGCATCGCCGGGTTCCGCCTGGAAGACGAGTGCCGCGCCCTGCTGGAAGAGCTGAAGCTGGCGTGGGACGGCCGCGTGTTCAATCCGCCGCCCCGCTCCGACGCAGCCAGGTCTATCGAAAACCTGCTCGCGCGGACGCGGGATTTCACGCTCACCCGGGTGTCCTCGGACGAGCGGCGGGTCGCCTTGCTGCCGGATCACCGCGTCGGTGGGGGCGTCAGTTTCGAGCGCTATTGGTATGTCGCCGACGGCCATCCCGACCCAGAGCTGAGGATCGAAGGCGAGGGCGTGCCGGTCCACACCCTGCGTCAGGATGGCGACGGGGTGTGGCGCGGCCGGATGCTGCAACCGCCCGGCATGCCGGTAGAGCTTGCGCCGTTTGCGTCGCCGGTAACCCACCCCGTATCCGATGCGATGTCGGAGGTGTTGTTGGCACTTCTCGACGGTGTGCTCGACATCGGCGCGGCAATGCCGACCGACCGCGAGGTCGCTCGCGATGTGCTCGGCGCACTGCGTCTTTTCTCGGCCATCGACCCCGTCGTGGCCGAGCGTCTGGCGCAGGACGACGAGGCCTGGGTGACCACGCCGGCGCGGGCGCGCCTGATCCGGTCGGTGCGCGCGGCCCTCGCCGCGAGCGGCGATATAGCGCCGGGACGCAATTGGCTGGGCCGGGGCTTCGCGCTCACCACCGGCTATGAGCGCCTGTGATGCCGGAACCACAAGCCGGCGTGCCGGAAACGGTGTTGATTCTCACGCCAGTGAAGAACGCGGCCCGCTTTGCGGACAGCTATTTTGCCGCCCTGGCCAGGCTCACCTACCCGGCGGAGCAAATCTCGCTGGGCCTGCTGGAGAGCGACAGCGAGGACGACAGCTTCGCCTGCTTCGCGGCCCGGCTTGCCGGTCTATCGCCGCCCTATGCCAGCGCCAGGATCTGGCGCAAGGATTTCGGCTACCGCATTCCTCCTGCTCTGCCCCGCTGGGCCCACGCGATCCAACTGCCACGCCGCAAGGTGCTGGCGAAGGCCCGCAACCATCTGCTGTTCCGCGCGCTCGACGACCACGATTGGGTGCTTTGGCTCGACGCCGACGTCATCGACTATCCGCCGGACCTGATCCAGCGGCTGCTCGCCACCGGGCGCGACATCGTTCATCCGCACTGCGTGCAGCAGCCGGGCGGCCCGACCTTCGATCGCAACGGATGGCGGGAGCATGGGCGCGTCCTGCTGGAGGATCTGCGGGACGGCCCCGACCTGGTGCGACTCGATTCGGTCGGCGGCACGGTGCTTCTGGTACGCGCCGACCTGCATCGCGACGGCCTGATCTTTCCCAGCTTTCCTTATGGCGCGGCAAACCGGGCCGTGCGCTACCCCCACCCGCTTGGGGTCAATGGCGAGTTGGAGACCGAGGGCCTGGGGATCATGGCGCTCGACATGGGGCATCAGTGCTGGGGCATGCCGAAGCTGGAAGTGCTGCACGCGCCCGACCCGCCGTCGGCCGCTGACCAGCCGGCAACGGCGCCGACCGCCAGCGCGCCGCCGGAGTCCGCTGACAACCGCTGGCGCCGCCAGATCCGCCTGCTGTCCTGCATGTTCGAGATCGAGACCGATTCGCCGGCGGTGCGGGATGCGCTCGACTTCTACGCGGTAACGGCGGAACAGCAGGTGCCGATCGACTATCGCGAGGATCTCACCCTGACCTGGACCGGCGATGCTTTCCGGCTCGCGAGCGGCGGGGCCGCGGAGGATTTCGAGATCGACCTCAACACCATTCTCGAGTCGCTGCATCAGCGTATCCAGGACCGCGCGGTATCGGCACTTGGCGACCATGGCTTCATCGCTGCTGCGTGCGGATGGCACGGCGCTGAGCATTTCCTGCTGCTCGGTGCCGCGGGTGCCGGCAAAACGAGCCTCGCCACGCGGCTGATGCTGGATGGCTTCGACCTCTCCGGCGACGCATGGGTGTTATTGCGCGACGGTCAGGCCACCGCGTGGCCGCGGCAGTTCCAGATTACCGAGGAATCCGTTGCCCTGCTGCCGCACCTGGCGAAGATCGAGCAACTTCGTGCCATCGCAGCGCAACCGCGTGCCGGCTACCGGGTGCGGCTCGATCCGCAGCATTTGGGGAGGCCGTGGCGGATTCGCCCCGCCCCGGTCTGCGCGATCTTCGACCTCGAACCCAATTTCGGCGCTCGCAGCACCATCCGGCCCTGCGGCAAGGTCGACATGGTGCGCCGCGTCATGGCGCGGTCGCTGGCGCCGGCCGTGCAGCACGACACCTGGCTCGCCGGTCTCTGTGCCGTCGTGGAGCGGGCGGCCACCTATGTCGTTGAACTCGGCGATCTCGATAGCGCCGCGGCGGCGATCGCGGACCGGCTGTCCCGCGCTGGCGCTTCCCAGGTCACGGCCGGGCTCGAATCGGCCACCTGTGCAGAAGCGGTGCCGCGATAGATGGCCGGGTCAAGCCCCGTAGGCGTCAGGATTAAGCCCAAGGTGAGAGGACCGTATTGCCCACATCGTCATGGCGGGCGAAGGTCCGCCATCCACGACTGTGCCGCTCGCACGGAGGAAAGGCGTGGATGGCGGGCCTTCGCCCGCCATGACGATGAACGGATGGCCCGCGGCTCGGAGAGGATTCTTCCGTCGTCCGGCCTCAACCTGACGCCTATGGGGCTTGGCCGGCCATGACGACCGGGGCCGGGTCGGGGGACGGTGCTCCCGATCGCGGCCGGGGAAGCACGCCGATACCCCGGCCGAGCCTGGTTTATGTCACGCCGCTGATGCCGCGGACCACCGGCAACGGCCTGGCGATGCGCGCGGCGGCGATCCTGGAGGCCCTGGCACAGTGCTTCGAAGTCCACCTGTTCGTGGTGCCGGTCGCCGGCGAGGCCGGGCCGCCATGCGATTTCGTCCGCCGTTATGCGGCGCGTAGCGTCGTGCTGGATCTGGCGCAGACGCTAGATCCGCTGTTCGCGCTGATTACCAGCATCCGCGATCCGGTGGAACGCGCGCAGGCCGCGTTGGCCTATCCGAAGCCGTTCCTGAGCCGCGCCTGCACCAGCGAGAGCGGGCGTCACCTCGTCGCGTGGAGCCGCGACATCCGGCCGCGGGCGGTTCACGTCATGCGGCTGTACCTCGCGCCCGTCATCGATCCCTTCCTGCGCATGCGGCAGCCGGACCGCCCGTTCCGCGTGCTCGATCTCGACGATGACGAGGTCGTCTCGCATGAACGTCTCGCCGCGTTGTACGACGCCGCGGGTGATGCGAGCACGGCGCGGGCCATGCGTGCGGAGGCGCGGAAGTATCGCAGCTTCGCCGCCCGCTACCTGCCCGTGTTCGACCGGGTGGGCGTGTGCTCTGCGCTGGACGCGCGCCGTCTGGCCGATTGCTTCCCTGGCGCGCGGTTTGCTGTCCTGCCCAACAGCATCGGCGCGCGCCCCCGTGCGCCGCGGCCGATGGCCCGTCAGGCACTGCGGCTGTTGTTCGTCGGGACGCTCGGGTATTTTCCGAATACCGATGCGGCACTGTTCCTCTGCGGCGAGGTGCTCCAAGTCTTGCGCCGGCTGACCGATCGCGTGATTGTGATAGACGTGGCCGGGGCGGGCGATACCAGCGCCTTGCGAGACCTTGCCCGAAACCCGGAGGTGACGCTGCACGGATACCTGGAGGACCTGGCGCCGCTTTACACCGCAGCCGACATGGCGGTGGTCCCGCTGCGCTCCGGCGGCGGCACGCGGATCAAAATCCTTGAAGCCTTTGCGTATGGTGTGCCGGTGGTGGCCACCCGCCTCGCGGCCGAGGGCATCGCGGTGACGGATGGCGACCATCTGCTGCTCGCCGACGATGCCGAAAGCTTCGCGCGCGCTTGCCTCGCGACTGCACAACGGCCTGATCTTGCCGCCGCGCGCGCCGAACGCGCCGCGCGCCTGGTCACGACGCAGCACAGCCCCAAGCGGTTGCAGGACGCCGTTGCGGCGCTTTACGCCGGCGCGGATTTCACCTGAGAGTGCCGGGCATGACCGAAACGACAACCGATCGGCCCGACAAGACGGTGGGCCTCGAAATCAATCCGGTGACCGACGGCTATATCATCTACCAAGCCGACCGTGACCGCGTGCACTACCTCAACCAGACCGCGGCGATCGTGTTCGAGTTGTGCAATGGTCACAATGCAATAGACGATCTGGCGCGAATGGTGCAGCAGGCCTGGCAGTTGACGTCGCCGCCGACCGAGGACGTGATGGAGTGCCTCGATGCGCTGCGGCAGGAGGGACTGATCCGCTGAGCGGCCCGCAGCGCTGTGCCGGTATGCACTATTGAATTCCTTGCGTGAGGTTTGGCCGCCCCCTACCATTGCGGTAACGGAGGGGAGCCACGATGGACCAGGACGAGGTTCCGGAAGTCCTGCTGGCTTGCGTGGATCAGAGCAGGCGCACTTTCGTTCGCAAGTTGATCATCGGTAGCGGGTTCGTCAGCCCGATGGTGTCGTCGTTTGCCATGGGGGGGCTGGCCCTCGCGCAAACTGTTCCGCTCGGGTCGAACCTCACCAGCCCCGCACCATCGCCGTCTCCCTCCGGTCCGATCGGGTCGAACCTTACCGGCCCGTCTCCCGCTCCTGGGCGCTCTCCGACCGGCAGCCCGGCGCCAGCGCCGTCTCCCTCCGGTCCGATCGGGTCGAACCTCACCGGGCCGTCTCCCGCCCCTGGGCGCTCTCCGACCGGCAGCCCGGCGCCAGCGCCGTCACCCTCCGGTCCGATCGGGTCGAACCTCACCGGGCCGTCTCCCGCTCCTGGGCGCTCTCCGACCGGCAGCCCGGCACCATCGCCGTCTCCCTCCGGCCCGATCGGGTCGAACCTTGGCGGCCCGATCGGGTCGAATATCCACGGCCCGATCGGGTCGAACCTTGGCGGTCCGATCGGGTCGAACCTCGGCGGTCCGATCGGGTCGAACCTCGGCGGTCCGATTGGGTCGCACATCCGCGGCCCGATCGGGTCGAACCTCGGAGGCCCGATCGGGTCGAACCTCGGCGGCCCGATCGGGTCCCACATCCGCGGTCCGATCGGGTCGAACCTCGGAGGTCCGGCGCCATCGCCGTCTCCCGGCGGCCCGATCGTCAGCCCGGCACCAGCGCCGTCGCCCTCTGGTTCGACGCCTTCGGGATCGCCCGCCCCCGGACCGGCCAGCGCGGTGCCTGAGCCGGCCAGCGCACTGCTGCTCGGCAGCGCTGTCGCCCTGACCGGTGGTGGCCTGCTGGCGCGTCGCGTGCGCGAGCGTGTGCGCCAACTGTTGGAGAAATGGGCCGAGGGGGAGGACCGATAGCCCGTCGATCGATCAGGATCGTGCTGGCAGCGGCCGGGATAGCCGCCCTCGCGGCCGGCAGTATCGCGTTGCGGCCGTGGTTTGCGACTCCGCGCTCGGTCGGCGAAATCCGGCGACTGGTCGCAGCGCACGACAGCGACGCGGCACTTCGCGTCGCAGCCGATCTTCTGGCGCGCGACCCCGCCGATCCGCGGCTGCTTGAGATCCTGGACACGCTGTTTGCCGGGCTGTGCGACGCGGCGACCGGCGAGCCGGCGGCGCCCCGTTCCGGCGCCGCGGTACGGCGCATCACCATCACCCTGCGGAATGCCCTGCGCAACGGTCCGGAAAGTCCTGTCGCCGACGAGGTTTTCGGGAAGTTCGCCGTTGCCGGCGGTTATAACGAACTGGCTGCCGCCGCCCTGCGGCGCGCCGAGACCCTGGGCGTGCCCGCGGATCGCGTGGACGCGCCGCTGGCCCTGGCACTGCTGCGGGCTGGCCGGTATCAGGATGTGCTTCAGATGACCCAGCCCGAGGCAGCGTCTTCGCCCCGGCATCGCGCCGTGTTGCTGACGTTGCAGGCACGTGCCTATCTCGGGCTTGCGCAGGATGCCGAGGCCCGCAACGGCTTCGCGGCGGCGCTCGCGTCCGATCCCGGTGACACCGATGCGCTCTCCCGCCTCGGCATGCTGGCGCTGTGGCACGACCGCGACGCATCCGCGGCCGCCGCCCTGCTGGCACGTGCCCGGGCGGCGGCGCCTGACGGGTTGCCGACGCTGCGCCTGGCCGGCGAATACGACTATGCCACCGGCGACTATCGCGGCAGCGCGGCGGCCTATGGCGCTCTGGTGCGGCGCGGCACCCCCGAGACGTTCGACCCGATTCCTCCCAGCCTGGGAGCAGCCCGCGCTTTGACGTACGCGGGCGATCTGGCAGCGGCGCAGGCGGCGCTGGATGCCTCGCCGTTGCCCGCCGGCGATCCCGCATTGCGTTACTATCGCGCCTTGCTGGCCTATCGCGCCGGGGATTTCGAGCGCGCCGCCGACCTGGCGCAATCCCTTGCTGCCGCCTGGCCCAATTACCCGCCGCTGGAGTTGCTGCTTGGCGGCGCCTTGCTGGCCAGCGATCTTCCCGCGATGGCCGCGGCACGCCTGGCGCATTATGTTGCCGAGGTTCCGGGCGACGGCGCGGCACGCGACCTGCTGCAAAAGGCGCAGCGCGGCATGACCGATCCGATGGCCGCTATCGTGTCGCCGCAGGAATTGCTGGTGGCCCTCGGATTTCCGCTGTCCACTGGGGCAGGCTCTGCCGGGAAGGATGGTTTCTGAATGCAGGAAGCGACTTTGCCGCCGCCGGCGCAGCAGCGGCTGGCAGCCCTGATGGACCGCGCCGTGGACACGCTGGAGGCATTGCTGGATGACCCTGGCCTGCCGGCAGAGCGGCGGGCCGACCTGGCGCTGCGCATGCTGGACCTCGTGCTGGCAGGCGAGACGGATGCGCCGCCGGCCACGCCCGTCAGCGGGCTGCTGCCGGCCCGGTGCTTCGCCATCCCGGATTTCCTGTCGCCCGACCTACACGCGGCGGCGGTGGCGACGGCGCTCCAGTTGCGCGACCGCTTCGTTGCATCCTCGGTGACCAGCGCCGAGCCCGGCTACCGGCGCTCGCGCGTGCTGTACGAGGACTCCCTTCCGACGCTTTACCCCGCGATGCGGCAGGAGATCATGGCCGTGTTGCCGGCGGTATGCACGGCCCTGGTGCTGCCGGTCTTTGCCCCGAGTCATCTGGAACTGCATATGACGGTGCATGGCGACGGAGACTTCTTCAAGGTGCACACCGATACAGCGGCACCGGAGATCGCGCGGCGCACGATCAGCTTCGCCTATTACTTCATAGTACGGCAGCCGTGCGGTTTCAGCGGCGGGACTTTGCGCCTGTACGAAACGATCGACGCGGAGCCGCCGCGGCACGAGCCGGCGCGGTTCCAGGACGTGACGCCGGCGGACAACATGATCGTGTTCTTCGAAAGCCGCTTGCTGCATGAGGTGCTGCCGCTGCACGTTCCGTCAGGCACCTTCGAGGACGGCCGCTTCACCCTGAACGGCTGGCTGCAACGCTGAAGCGTGCGCGGGGCGTGCATCAGCCGCCGCCGCGCACCGAAGTCGGTAAAGGCCTGCCGCGAAAACTCTCCGCTGACGCCTGCCCGTGACGCCGGTACAAGCGGCGTCCGCGACTTTGCTGCACCCACATAGGAAAGGCGTGGATGCCGACCGGACCCTGCCCCCCCGGCGCTTTGACCCGGGCGTCGGCATGACGGGTTGGCACGGCCGTCGGACGCTGCTGCGGGATGCGTTGCCGTGCTCGGTAGCCCAGGCGTGTTGCGGCGGCTGCGCCGGGCCGGCGCGTCACGGCGGATTCACGGAATGCTGCCGGGAAGCCTGACGATTGCGCGGAACGCGACGTGATGGTGCACGCACCTGGAAGCGCCGGCCGATCGAGGTACGCAAAAACCCCCGCCCGGAGTGGATGAGTCGCGTCCCCCTCTGGGAGCGACACGCCGAACCATAAACGGGGGAACCAAGCACATGAGCCTCGCCGCTGACGCCAAGGGCTTGCCACTGTTCTACCGCCAGGTCCGCATGCTCAACACGCTGCGCGACCAGGACCTGCGCCTGATGCCGCCGTCCGATTATGGATTCGCGGCCGGCAGCAATTCCATTCCGCTGGTGGCCGAGGAGTTCTTCGCCGCCCAGGCGCACTATCCCATCGTTTTCGCCGGCACCGAACACCCATCGCCGGTCGCGATCGTCGGACTGCGCGACAACGAGAACCTGTTCGTCGATGCCGACGGTACCTGGCGCGCCGACAGCTATCTGCCGCTGTATGTCCGCCGGCATCCCTTCATCTTCATCAAGGGCAATGACGGCACGTTGCACCTTGGTATTGACGCCGCCTCGCCGCGGCTGTCCGCGGATCGCGGGGAGCGGCTGTTCGATGCCAACCAGCCGACCGCGCTGACCAACGGCCTGCTCAAATTCTGCTCCGCGTTCAGCCGCCAGCACGACATCGCGGCGGCGCTCGGCGCGGCGTTGCATGCCCATGCGCTGCTGACGGAGTACCGTTTCGACGTCACCGCGGCCGGCCAGGCGCATCGGGTCGGCGGCTGCCGTGTGGTGGCGGAGGACCGGCTCGCCGCCCTGCCGGATGACGTCTTCCTCGAATGGCGCCGTGCCGGCTGGCTGCCGATGATCACCGCGCATCTGCTCTCGCTGCGGCAATGGGAAGCGCTCGGCCGGCTGGCCATGGAGCGCCCCGTTGCTTCGCTCGCCGCCTGAGCCGCCGCCCGTGTAAGCCCGCTCCTACCCGCCGACTGAGCCAAAAAAAGGCAACAAAACCATGGCGTTCCCTTTCCTGATGGCGGCACTGCGCGCGCATGGCGAGCGCCGGCAGCGGCGGTTGGCCGCGAATCGTCGGCAGGCCGAGGGCCGGCTGGTATTCGAGGCCCTGGAACCGCGAGTATTGCTCAGTGCCGACGCGCTGACCGTCGCCCTGAGCGGCGACGCGGCGCATCCCATGGCGCACGACGTGGTGGTCGAGGCCGTGTCGCAGGCATTGCCCAATATCGAGAGCGCCACGGTGCAAATGGTCCAGGTGGTGGACCTTGCGGCCAACGACCAGGTGCTCGCCAGCGCGCCGCTCGGCAGCGTCAGCGGGATCAAGATCACCTCCGGCACCGGCGACACCAGCCTGACCGTCGCTACCGCGTCCTTCGGCACAGCCAATGTGCCGGCCATCACCTTCGCCGGCGGCAACGGCAACAACACGCTGGCCGTCACCGGCAGCAAGACCACCGACTGGAACATCACCGGCAACGATGCGGGCACCGTCACCGGCAGTGCCGCGATCACCTTCACCGGTGTCGCCAACCTGAGCGGCGGCGCGGAGAACACCAACGTCTTTACGGTCACCCAGGACGGCGCCCTGACCGGCACGCTGAGCGGCACGCCGGACGGCAGCGCCGGCGGCAACGATTCGCTGGTTTTCAAGAGCGACACCGTCACCAATGCGGCTTTCACCGCGGCAGGCCCGCATTCCGGCACGATCGACATGGACGGCTCGGTGTTCACCTATGCCGGGCTGACGCCGATCATTTTTTCCGGCAACGCCAGCAACATCACCATCACCGGCACCGCCAACACCGACGACCTCACCCTCGCCGACACCAACGTTGCCGGCCAGCTCGAGGTCGCCAGCCTGAACAATTCGCTGGAGAGCGTCACCTTCGCCCGCCCCAGCGTCTCGCTGACGGTCGATTTCGGGACGGGCAGTAACGACAGCCTGCAGATCGGCACCGTGCAGCTTGCGGGTGCCAGCCTGACCGTCGCCGGCGGCAACGGCACCGACAGCATCTCGGTGGATGCCAATGCCTATGTCAGCACGCGGGACACCACCGGGAACGCACTGACCGCCCCCTCGGTCGGCAATTCCGGCGACCTGAGCCTGAGTGCCGAGACCATCACGGTCAACACCGGCGCCAAGCTCTACGCCAACGCCAATAGCGGGTTCACCTCGGGCGACGTCACATTGGACGCCGGCTCCCAGGGCGGCGCCGGCCAGACCGCCGCCGCATCGATCGCCGTGCATGGCGCGCAGATCGTCGGCGGCGATGTCGATCTCGACTCCGCAGCCGGCGCGACCGCCACGATCACCCAGCAGACCCTGGCAACCCTTTCCCTCGATGCGACGGCGCAGACCGCGATCGACGGTGCCAGCGGCATCCTCGCCACGGTCGGCGACGTGCAGATCGACGCCAATGTTGACGTCACCGGCCAGGTGACCGCGAACGCCGCGCCGCTCGGTTCGCTCAACGCCGATGCCGCGCTCGCGTTGTCGGACGTCACCGCCGATGGCGCCGCGACGGTGAGCGGCACCACCGTGCTCGGCGCAGCGGGCGCCGTGGATGTTCACAGCGGCAACACCACCAGCGTCACGACGCTGGCGGACGGCAGCACGGGCGGCGCCACGGCCGTCGGCGGCGCGATCGCCCTCGCCGACGTCTCGACCGGCAGCACGGCGCAACTCGGCACCGGCGTGAAGGTCGCCGCGACCACGGTCGCGGTCGAGGCCGATTCCGCCGACGTGGTTGGCACCACCGCGAATGCCACTGCCGGGGGCGCAACCGCCAACGGTGCCGCCGCACAGGCCGCCCTGGCCGGCGCGACAACACCCGACGGCAGCGTGACCGTCGCCGCCGCACTCGCCGCCACCACGCTCAACGACACCAACACCGCCACCTCGGACGCCACCACGGTCACGACCACCGGGGGCTTCGACGTAATCGCCGACACCAGCCGGCTGGTGGACACCGGCGCGATAGCAATCGGCGTCCAGGGCGGTCCCGGCGTCGGCGCCGCCGTCGCATTGAACGCGATCTCGGTCAGCAGCAGCGCGACGCTGGGCGACACATCGACCATCTACGGCAACGCCGACGTGGATGTCGGCACGCTGCGCACCGGCGACATCTTCGGCGCCGTCGCGCTGTCGGGCGCCGGCAGCACCGATGTGGGCGTTGCCGGCGCGCTGGCGGTCAACGCCGTCTCCGACGACGCTTTTGCCGGCATCGCCGCCGCGGCGCAGGTCAGCCTGCCGACCGGCAGCCTGACGGTCGGCGTCGGCCAGGACGGCGACGCCATCACCGACGCCCTCGCGTTCCTCAACGGCGCGTCGCCGGATCCCGGCGTCGGCGCGTCGGTGGCGATCGCGCCGGTGCATTTCAGCGCCGAGGCCGGCGTCCAGGCCGGCGCGCAGCTTTCCGTCGGTACCGCGTCATCCGCGACCGAGAGCGACGCCAGCTTCTCGGTGGACGCCCAACGGACGATCACCACCGTCGCCGACGGCGGCGTTGCGGACGGCACCGCCACCGCCGCCGCGCTGGCGCTGACCGTGGCCCAGGATGGCGCCTCCGCCGAACTCGATGCCGGTGCGGTCGTGACCGTCCAAGGCAACCTCACCCTGACCGCGACCCAGACCAGCGACGTGCACACCTCCGGGTCCGCTGAGGCTGGCGCGACGGCCACGGTGGCCGCCTTCGGCATCGTGCTCGACAACACCGATGCGACGACCGCCGCCACGGTGGTCGCGCAGGATGCGGTTTCGCTGACCGCCACGGGGCAGACTGCCAGCACCACGCTGGCGACCGCGGGCCCGGTCGGCGCGCAGGACGGCGGACCCAACGCCGCGGCGCTGATCGCGGCGGAACTTGGCTTCATCGGCAATCCGCCCGGCGTCACGCTGCCCACACCCGCCACCGCGGATGGCGCCTTCGGCGTCGCCGCCGCGATGGCGCTCGGCGTCGCGATCGGCCGCGTCTCCGCCACCGTGCTGCCGGAGACCGCGTCGAAGGAGGCGATCTCCGCGCAGCAGATCTCGCTCGAGGCGGCCGGTGAGGTCACCGCGACAACGCGTGCGGACGCCTCACCGATCGACCTGACCTCCGGCCGAGTCGATGTCGGCGCCGCGCTGGCGCTGCAAACCGGCCAGGCGATCATCGTCGCCGAGGTGGACAGCCCAATTTCCGCACCGGACATCGCCCTGTTGGCAGAAGCCGCGCCGGGCACCGGCATCACGCCAAACACCGTGGCGGGGCTGTTCACCGTGCAGGCCATCGCCGGGGCCGGCGAATCCGATGTCGGCGTGGCCGGCGCCATGGCAATCGCCGGCGACGGCATCACCGTCCAGGCATTGCTCGACAGCGCGGCGACATCGACCTCGAGCGGCGTGGTCGTCCTGGCCGCGGTCGGCGACAGTACGTCCAACGTGGACGCCACCGCTCTGTCGGCGGCCGACGGCGTTGGCGCCGGCGCGTCCTTCTCGCTCAACGTGTCCGACGCCACCGTCACCGCCGAGATCGAGGACGGCGGCTCCGTCACCGGCACCCCCGGCCTGTTGCTGGGCGCCAATGGCGGGCAGAACGCGACCACCACCGCGGAGGGCGGGACGGACGCCGGCACCGCGACCGGCGCGGCCTTCGCTCTTGCGGTGGTCACCGACGAGATCACGGCGGGACTGACGACCAGGGCAACGGCGGCCGCCGGCACCGCCATCCTGCGGGCAACTGGCGACACCACCGCGACAACCACGACGACCGGCGCCGCCGACGGCCAGTATGCGGCGATCGGCGCCAGCCTGGCGCTCGGCATCCTGGTGGACGACGTGTCGGCCGACGTGGCCGGCAGGCTGATTGCGACCGGCCCGGTCACCATGACCGCCACCGGCACGAACACCCAGACGACAACGGCCGATGCCGGATCGCTCGGCGCCGAGGACGGCAGCCTCAGCGCCGGTGCATTGCTCGCCAACCAGCTTGCCCTGCTCAACGACCCGAACGGCATCATCGTGCCCGCGCTGACGACCGGTGCCGGCACCGTGGGCGTCGCGGCGGCGCTCTCCTTCGGCGTCGATGACGCCACGGTTGAGACCGACATCTCCGGCAGGGTGTTGACCGAAGGCGATCTGACGATGACCGCCACCGGCGGTACCACCGCGAAGAGCGAAGCGAGCGGCGCGACGGTAGATCCGAGCCTGGATGGCACCGGCGTTGCCGCCGCGGTGGCCGTGATGGTCGCAACCCCCAAGGTGAGCGCGCGCATCGACGGCGACGCGCTCGCCGCCGATGCGACGCTGACCGCCAACATGGCGACACCTACCGGGCACGACATCGAGTCCAACGCGGAATCCGGCGCGGGCGATCCCAACACAGGCGTCGCCGGTTCCTTCGCGTTGACCGTTGCAGCACCTGTCACCGAGGCGGTGATCGGCGGCAGCGGCATCCTCGAAACCCTCCCGGGCGGCAATGTGACGCTGTCCGCCACGGGTGCCTCGCAGATCGCCGCGGACGCCCGGGCGGAGATCCTTGGGCCGGGCAGGTCCGGCCTGGGAGCCAGCGTCGCGCTCGACATCGCGCTCGACGACACCCACGCGATGCTGGACCAGGGCGCCCAGGTGCTGGACGCCAACAACCTCACGCTGACCGCCAAGGGCACTTACGGTTCCGCTGCCCACGCCGAGGCGGGCGACCAATCGGGCGGCGCTGCCGGCGCGATTGCGATCAACGTCGCCCCACAGGACACCGAGGCGGAGGCCAATCCGGGGCCCTCGCTGACCCTCACCGGCACCTTGATGCTGCAAGCGGAGCAGAACCAGGGCAGCATCGCCGATGCGAACGGCGGCTCCAGCGACCGCGGCGGCGGGTTCGGCGCCGCGCTCGCGGTCAACGCACCGGTCGCCAGCACCACCGCCCTGCTGGATCGCGGCGCCAATGTTGCCAATGCCATCAACGTTATCGCCGATTCGACCGCCAGCGCCGAGGCGGAGGCCACCGCCGGCATTAAAGGCGGCTCCGACGACGGCACCGCGGATGGACTGAGCGCGCAATGGCTCGGCGTGGCCGGAACCGACGGCTCCACGACACCGCCCACCATCCCCAGCATCTCGGCGGCGCTGGCCAACGGCGCACAGCAGCTTGGACTGACGCTGCCGGAAGTGGATGCCGCCGCCGCGCTGTCGGTGGACGCCGCGTTCGGCACGACCAGCGCCAGCATCGCCGGCGGCGACCCGATCATCGCCGGCGGCAACGTCCTGGTGCTGGCGACTGGCGGCAGCACGGCGGACAGCCAGGCCGATGCCAGCGCCATCACTACCGCCGATGCCGGCGCGGTCGGCTTCGGCTTTGCGGTGGATTTCGACGACCAGGCGCTCGACGCCTCGATCGGCGCAGGCACCCCGGTCAGCGCGCAGTCGATCACGGTCCAGGCGACGGTGCCGCGCGAGCAAGCGCAGCAGGCCTCGGCGGAGGCGATGTCGGGGGCCGGCGCGTCCGACGGGATTGCCGGCGCCCTCGCGCTCAGCCTGGTGGATAACAGCACCGAGGCGCAGATTCTGAGTACCGCGCCGATCACCGCCCCGGGTTTCATTGTCGTCGAGGCGACCGGGGACACCTCCTCGGCGGCGACCGCGGGCGAGGATGTCAACGGCACAGTCGCCGGGACGGGCATCTCGCTCGCCGGGAACCTCATGGTCGATCACACCGCCGCGAACGTTATCGCGGGGGCCGACCTCAACAGCCTGGGCCAGATCCGCATCGAGGCCGACGGCACGCAGTCGCTGCAAAGCGAGTCCGCCGGCACGGCAACGGCCGGACTGGGTGCGGTGCCGGCCAGCCTGACGGCGGACGTATTGCTCGCGACGACCGCCGCATCGGTGGGCGACGGCGCCAAGATCGATACGGGCATCACCGGCGGTACGGCAACACAGAATTTACTGGTGCTGGCGGATGACTCCACAAGTCTGAACGCGACCGCCGGCAGCCTCGGCGCCGGTGCGCTGGCAGGGGCCGGCGCGGCCGCGCAGTTCTCCGATCTGCTGAAGCAGACCACCGCCGATATGGACGGCACCGTGCAGGTCGCGGGCAGCGTGGAGGTGGAGGCACAGTCGAAGGAGGCCGGCTTCACGGCGGCCGATGCCGGCGCGATGGCCGCGGGCGTGTCGGTCGCCGGCGGCGCCGGCGTGCAGATGGGCGACCTGCTGACCCATGCCGCGATCGACGGCGACGCGCACGTGCGCGCGGTGGGCGACGTGGTGGTGACCGCGCTCGACACCACGCAGATGGATGTCTTTGCCGGTGCGGTGAATGCCGCGGTTGCCGCATCCGCCGGCGCCGGCATCGGCGCGATCGGCCTGATGAAGACGACCGAGGCGCTGATCGAAAACAACGCGGTGGTCGATGCCGAGGGCGAAGGCGCCGGCACCCAGGTCGCGAACGGCTTCACCATCAGCTTCGTACCCGGGAGTTCGATCCCTGGCGAGGTCGCCAAGCCGTTCCTGCCAAGCGCGCTGACCGACATTTTCGGCATCCTGCTGAACAACCCGCTGCACAACCTGATCTCGCCGGTCGGCTCGATCCCGAGCGACGACTTCTCGTCTCAGGACCGAGTCGCGACACCGACCTTCACGACCGTCCACGGTGTTGCGGTGACCGCGCTATCGCACGACGACCTGGCGCTCCAGGCCACCGGGCTTGGCGCCTCCGATGTCGCAGGGCTGGAGCTGTCGGCGTCCGGCGTGGTCGATAACGCGACCACGCGTGCGGAAATCGGCGCTGGCGCGCTGGTCGACCAGAGCGGCCTGCCCAGCAGCACCTCGCAGTCCGTGCTGGTCTTTGCCGATGGCGACACCCAGGCGATGGTGATCGCCGGAACGGATTCGATCAGCGGCTTGCTGGCTGTTGGTCCCGCCGCTGCACTGCTGGCGATCGACCCCGATACGATTGCGTTCATCGGCGCTGGCGCAAAGGTGTCGGCGATCGACGACCTCACGGTCCAGGCCGTCGGTACCGACGATCTGCTGACCGACGCGACGGACGTCGTCGCCAGCGACCTCAGCGTCGCCGGATCGGTGGACGCGCTGGTGCTCGGCGGTGAGACCTATGCCTACGTGGACGCCAACGCGACGGTGATCGCGGGCGGCTCGGTCAGCATTGTGGCGAACGAAACCAGCCAGAGCGAAAACGTCGCGGGCGCGCTGTCCGACGGCACCAGCGGTCCGGTCGCCGTCGGCGCCTCGGCCGGGATCAGCCTGGTCGCCACCGACACCGAAGCCTGGATCGCCTCCGACGCGCATGTCACGGCGCTCGGCCTAGAGACCGACCAGGTTCCCGGGATTGAAACCGACCCGACCTCGGCGACGGATTTCACGGTGATCGAGGGCGTGTCGGTGCTGGCCACCACCAACGACCTGGTGATGGACCTGGTGGTGAACGGCAGCGCGGGCGGCTTCGCGGCGTTCATCGGCAGCGGCGCCGGCGTCGTCATCGGCAACACCACCGCCGCCTATATCGGCACCGGCGCCGTGGTGCATGCCGGCGCGTTCGGCCTCAACGGGTTGCCGCTGGCCAACGCCACGCCGGCGACCGTCTCGGTCGGCGCGGTGGACAACACGCACAGCTTCGACGGCATCGCCAGCGTGGTCGATGGCGACCTGGCGATATCCGGCGCGGCCGATGCCGGCGTTATGCGCGACGCCACCAGCGCGACCATCGATGCCGGCGCGACGATCAAGGCCAGCGGCGACGTCGATGTCGCGGCGTGGTCCACCGAGGTGGTGGACAGCTTCGTCGGCGGCCTGGGCCTGACCAGCGGCGGGATCGAGCTGAATGTCTCGGCCTCCGTCTACTCCATCGGTGCCGTCGCCGGCAGCGATCTGCTTGATCCGCTGTCCGTGGTCGGCGGCCCGGGCAGCCTGGAAAGCTACCTCGACGGGCTGCTGCAAGGCATGGTGGCGCAGGCCGGCCAGGGCATCGTCGGCATATTGAATCAATACGCCGCCGGGGTCGGCGGGCAGCAGGCGGCGGCGACCCAGCTTGCCGCGCTGACGCCGAACGACCCGGTAACCGGCGCGCTGACCGCCAGCAATCTCGGCAAGATCGGCACGCTGACAAATATCGACGACGCCAAGGTGACCGCCTATGGCAATGTCGGGGTGACCGCGGTCGATGCGGTGACGCCGGACCTCGATACCAGCTTCACCTTCTCCTATTCGTTCGGCAGCAACGACCAGAACCTGAACCTGTCGCTGGATGGCGGGCTGCTCGCCGGCCGGGCCAACGCGACCGCGTCGATCACCGGCGGCAGCGACGTGACCGCCACGGACAACGTCGCCGTGCAGTCGCAGGCCAGCACCACGCAGACCGTCAACTCGACCTACGCGTTCAACAGCAGCAGCGACAATTCCTCGGCCCTGGTGGACGATTCGCGGCTGACCGCCGGCGGCGACGTCACGGTCAATGCGCAGATGAACGGCTACAACAAGTATTCCGGCATCCTGCCCGGCATCAACGGACTGAAGATCCGTACCTCCTACAACAATGAACAGAACACCACGATCGCCTCGGTGACCGGCCATTCGGTCATCGATGCCGACGGGACCGTCACGGTCAACGCCTTCTCCACCTCCGAAGACCACACCATCGCCGACGGCGCCACCTTGCTCGACCAGGGTTTCGAAGGGTCGTTTACGCTCGGTGTGGCGCTGGCCTGGAACCAGATCGGCGACACCACCTCCGCCACCATCACCGACAGCAACGCGTTGGCGGCGAGCGTCGCCGTAACGGCGACCGCCGACACCGAGGATTTCACCGTCGCCCTGGGGATCGGGGACGGCGACAACAACTCGGTGTCGCTGGGCGGGTCCGGCGCGGAAAACCTCATGAACGACATCGTTTCGGCGAGCATCGAGGGCGCAACCGTCCTCGCACCGGGCGGCGTCTCGGTGCTTTCGACCGACGACGAGAGCCTGACCGCGATCACCGGCGCAGCGGTCGCGCGAACCAATTACGGGATCAGCGCCGCGGTGTCGCTCAACACGAGCGAAGACGTCGTGTCAGCCGAGATCGGCGACAGCACGGTCACCACGGACAGCGGCGGCATCCAGGTCGTCGCGGTGGGCACCGGGAACATGAGCTCGCTGGCGGCCGGCGTCGCGCAGGGGAAGAACCTCGCCGGCGGCGTGGGTGCGCCCGTGGACACGCTCGGCATGCTCATCCTGGCGGACGTGACCAAAGGCAGCGTGTTGACCACCGGTGCGGGCGTTACCGTGACCGCGACCGGCAACGGCACGATCATGACGCTGGCGGGTGGGGTCGCGATCGCCCTGAACCAGGTCGGCGTCGGCGCAGCGGTGTCGATCAACAACGCCTCGGACTCGGTCACCGCACAGATCGTCGGCAGCCAGGTCACCGCCGGCGGGGCGGTGGATGTCGAAGCGCTGTCGGATCCGACGATCGAAGCGCTTGCGTTCGGCTTCGCCTACGCCCCGACCATCGCGGTCGGCGGGTCGGTTGCGTACAGCTACATCGATGACACGACGACCGCCGAGGTGGACAACAGCGGCAAGACCGGCAGCAAGATCTACGCCGGGGACGGCGCCATCACGGTGATGGCGACCGATGCGCCGTATATCGAGGTGCTGACCGGCGCCATCGCCGCGAGCAGTGGCGAGGTGGCGGTCGCGGCCTCGGTTTCGATCAACAATGTGAACGATACGGTGACCGTCGGCGTCAATGACGCCACGCTGACCGCGCCGGTCGGGCCCATCATCGTCCAGGGTGTGGCCAGCCCGAACATCCTGTCCATCGCGGTCGGCGGCAGCGGCGACGAGACCTTCGCCGGTGTCGGCGCGGTGGCGGACGACAATGTCGGCAGCACGATGACGGTGACGGTGGGCACGGCGACGGCCGTGCTGACGGCGCCGGTGGTGACGGTTGACGGTGCGGACAACTCCAACATCGGATCGGCGGCGTATGGCGTCGCCGGCTCCGGTACGGTGTCGATCGCCGGCGCGGTCGCGACCAACACCATCACCGGCGGCATGGTGGTGTCGCTCGACAGCGACGGCGTGATCGACGCGCAGGTGGCCGACGTGGAAGCGACCAATGCCGCCACCATCGAGGTGATGACGGGCGCCGCCGACGGTGCCGGCACCGCGTCGGGCGGCGCCGCGACCTCGGTCAACGCCATCACCGACGACGCCACCAGCCAGGTGGTGGGCGGCAAGATCAACGCCGCGGATACCAGCGTGACCGCCAGCCAGACCGGCACGATCGAGGCGCTGGCGACGATCGGCAGCGGCGCGGGCACGGCGGACCTCGTCGCGTCGGTTACCACCAACAACATCTACGATGCGGCGACCGCCACCATCAGCAGTGGTGCGGTGATCAATACCGGCAGCGGCGGGTCTTTGACGCTGTCGTCCACCAATGGCGGCGACATCGAAAGCCTGTCCGGTGCGATCAACGGTGCCGGCGCGGCGGCGATCAACGGCGCGGTGGCGAACAACAACATCAGCCTGCTGACCAGCACCCCTGGCGGCGCGAACACCACGCTGGAGAATTCCACCGTCACTGGCGGCAGCGCGAATGTCGATGCGACCGACAGTGCGACGATCCTGAGCGTCGCCATCTCCGGCGGCGGCGCCAGCACGGCGGCGGTCGGCGGGTCCGTCACCAAGGCGAACGGCAACATCACCGCCACGGTCGCGGTCACCAACAACAAGGAGACTCTGACCGGTGCGTTGGACATTGCCGCCAGCGACAGCGGCGACATTACCACCGCGGCGGGCAACGCCGAGGGCGCCGGCACCTTTGCGGGCGGTGCGGCGATCGCCATCAACACGCTGAACAACAACGTCACCGCCACGCTCACCGGCGGCAACGCCAATGTCGGTTCGCTGTCGGTGACGGCGACCGCCAATGGCAGCCTGGGCGCGGTCGGCGCGATCGGCGGCGGCGCCGGGACCGTGGCGCTCGACGTGTCCGACACCGAGAACACCATCACCGGCAGCCTGGCTGCCGCGATCACCGGCGGAGCGGTGGTGACGGCGAATGGCGCCGTGACGGTGGGCGCGACCGATCAGAGCCAGATCGAATCGCTGTCCGGCGCGGCGGACGGTGCCGGCACGGTCGGCGGCGGCGCCGCCCGCGCGCATAACCGCATCGGCGCGGTCGCCAGCGATCCCATTGCCAGCGATCCGGGCGACGCCGACCCGGATGAACCGAGCGACGCCACGCCATCGCAGGCTGCCACCACGGCGACGATCGACGACGGATCATTTGTCGAGGGCGAGAGCGTTGCCGTGACGGCGGCGTTCACCGGCAGCATCGAGACTGCGGCGATTGCCGGCTCCGGCGCCGGGACGGCGGCGATCGCCGGTGCGCTGACCGACAACCTGATCGGCGACCAGGTCACCAGCTCGATCTCGGGCGCCAACACCACCGTCTTCGCCGCCGGTGTCGGCCAAGGCCAGATCACGGTCAGCGCGACCGATGGCGCGACCATCAAATCGCTCGCCGGCAGCGCGACCGGCGCCGGCGTTGTGGCGGTCGGCGTATCGGCCGCCGTCAACAAGCTGCGCAATGCGGCGGATGCGTCGATCGACGCCGCCAATGTCTGGAGCCTGAGCGGCAGCGTCGCGGTGATCGCCAGCGAAAACGGCCTGATCGAATCCATCTCGGTGGCCGGCAGCGGCGGCGGCGACGTCGCGCTCGACGCCGCGGTCTCGTTGAACGACATCGCCGACGACATCGGCGCGACGGTGGACGACAGCGCGCTGGTGCGTGCGGCGCAGGACATCACGCTGCACGCCAGTGACGGCGGGACGATCGAATCCAGCGCCGATGGGCTCGCCATCAGCGGCGGGTTCTCCGGCGCCGGCGCGGTCGCGACCAACGAAATCGGCGACCAGATCACCGCCGGCGTCACCGATGCGACGCTGCGTGCGATCGACGATTCCGTCTTTATCCTCACCGACGACTCAGCCGGGATCGAGAATTTCTCGTTCGCCGCCGGCGCCGGCAGCATCGGGCTGACCGCGACGGTCTCGGTGAACGAGATCGACAACGTGCTGATGGCGGAGATCGACGCCAGCACGGTGACCGCCGGCAACGACGTCGCCCTCGATTCGACCGATAACAGCAGCATCGGCTCGATCGCGAGCCAGTTCTCCTTTGGCGTGCTGGTCGGCGCGGGCGGTGCCGCCGCCTACAACCAGATCGAGAACAGTGTCGGCGCGACGATCGACGACGGCTCGGTGGTCACCGCTTCGAGTGGCGACGTGCTGGTGGAGGCACAGGAACAGGCGACCATCCAGACGCTGGCGGCGGGCGCCGCCGGCGGTACCGTCGGCATCGGCGGTTCCGTTTCGGTCAGCATCATTGCCAACACGGTGGACGCCACGATCGCGAATGCGACCGTCACCGCCGCCGGCAATGTGGGGATCATCGCCGACGACCAGGATACCATCGACGCCTATGGCGGCGAATTGGCCGGCGGCTTTGTCGGCGCCGCCGGGTCGGTCGCCGTGGTGACGCTGGAGAGCCAGATCACCGCGTCCGTCGAGAACGCCACCGTCGCGGCCCGGGGCATCACGCCGGCGCTGATCATGCCCGACATCGACCAGACCACGGGCGCGGCGGTGAACGGCAGCGCCGGTGGCGTCGTTGTCGCGGCGCGCGATCTGGAGAACGCCAAGGTCATTGCCGTGACCGGGGCGGGCGGTCTGGGTGCCATCGCCGGGACGGTCAGCGACGTGCACACCGCCACGGTGACGGATGCGCATATCACCGGCTCGCAGATCAACAGCGCGAGCAAGCCGGGCAGCGGCGTGACCGTACACGCCTCGCAGGCGACGATCGTCACCACGACACTGGGGGCGATTGCCGGCGGCTTCGTCGCGGTGGGTGGCGCGGTTCAGGTCACCACCATCGACAACCGCACCCAGGCCTATATCGCCGACCAGGTTACCGGCCGCGAGACTCCCGGCACCGCCACCGCGGTCTATGCCAACACGATCAACGTCTCGACCGCCACCTACGAAAATGTCAGCCCGACCACGGTCGGCGTCACGGTCGGGGCCGTCGCGATCAGCGGCTCGGTTGCCTACACCAATATCGCCAGCAGCAGCGACGCCTTCGTGCGCGACGCGCTGTTGCAGGCGAAGAACGGCGCCGCCAGCATTACGGTCGCGGCCGAAGACAACGCGTCGATCGGCACTTTCGCCGGCGACGTCTCGGCGGGCTTCGTCGGCGCCGGCGCGGCGGTCGCGGTCAGCGAGATTGGCGACACGACGCTCGCCACGCTCGAGGGCGCACGGCTCGACGCCAACGGGGCGATCACGGTCAGCGCCAGTTCGACCGGCAACATCACCGATGTCGCGGCCGGTGCCGCGGGCGGGGCGGTCGGCATCGCCGGCGCGGTGCTGGTGGACAGCATCAGCACGGAAACCGAGGCAGCCACGGAGTCTTACGGCGGCGCGGCGACCCTGATCAACCAGGACCCGGGCTTTGCCGGCACTCCGGGCCGCGATGGCGGCAGCTTGCAATCCGTCACCATCGAGGCGACCGGCAACGAGACGCTCGACGGGACGGCGGGCGCGGCGGCGATTGGCCTCGGTGCGGCCGGGGCCGGCATCCAGGTCGGCTCTATCGCCGACCTTGTGGCCGCCAATGTCGAGGGCGGTACCGTGATCACCGCGGCCGGGAACGTCTCGGTCACCGCCAAGGACCAGCGCAATGCGAGCAGTGACGCGATTGCGGTTGCCGGCGGGCTGCTGGCGCTGAGCGGGGCATTCTCGATCATCACCATCGGCGGCGCGTTCGATCCGAGCTCGGTTGCGCAGGTCAATGCCGGCGACACCGGCAGCGGCCCGACCAATGACCAGCAGCTCGTGTCGAACGCGAACAGCAGCATCGACGAGGAGCCGGCCGCCAGCGGGATCAGCACGAACCAGCAGACCACGGCCGAGGGGCCGTCGGCCACGGTCGCGCAGAACGCGGTGGGCAAGCTCAACCAGCCGGCGCCGACGGTGGGCGACAACTTGTTCGCCACGCCGACCAACGTGTCGGGCACCTTCGCGACGGTGGATTCGACCGGCAGCGGCGGCGCGCCCCGCATCACCGCGGGCGGCAACATCGCGATCTCGGCCAGCGACGGCTTCTCCCTGAACGTCAGCGACGGATCGGGCGGCGGCGGCTTGGTCAGCCTGGGCCTCAGCGTCGGGCTGGCGACGGTAACCGACACCACCACGGCATCGGCGACGGGCGGCGCAGTACTGGCGGCGGGCGGCGATATCACGGTGGATGCCAACGATGCCTCGTCGTCGCTCAGCGGCGTGGGCGTGACGACCGGCAGCGTCGGCGCGATCGCGGTCGGCGGTGCCGTCGGGGATGCCACGCTGAACCTGGATGTAACTGCGGAGCTGGGGCCGGACGTGACGGTGACACGCGCCGCCGGCGTGGACATCAACACCACCCAGACCGCGAACCTGGCGGCGAACGGCTTCGACATCGCCGGCGGCCTCGCCGCGCTCGGCGATGTCACCACCAGCACCACGATCGGCGGCACGGTGGTAGCGGAAGTCGGCCAGGGCAGCGATCTGGGCAGCGCGGCGACACCGATCGGCACGCTGACCATCGCCGCCAGCGGCAGCGATATCGGCACGGCCAGCACCACGGCGGGATCGGGCGGTGTGGTCGCGGGCGAGAGCAACAGCGCGGATGCCACGGTCAACCCGGATTTCTCTGCGGTGCTGGACAGTGACACCACGAGCGATGTCGCCGGTTCGGTCGCCATCGTCGTGCAGACCAGTGGCGTGGCGACCACCTCGGCCGAGGGCGTCACCATCGGCGCCGGGGCGATCGGTTTGTCCGATGCGGAGGCGACGCTGGCGATCGGCGACTCGGCGAGGATCGGCGACGACGCGATGCTGACCGCCGGCGGCAACGTGACCATCAGCGCGGAGCATACGACGACGGCAGACCCGTTGGGGCAGCCGAACGGGAGCGGCGTGACCGCGACCGCGGATTCCTCCGGTGGCGGGGCGATCTCGGGGAACGGTGCGACGGCGGGAGCCTACGACAACAGCACGGTGGCCGCGCGGGTCGGCGAGGGCTCGACCGTGGATGCCGGCGGCACGCTGGCCATTCTGGCCACCGTATCGAACAGCGCGCAGGCGAATACCAACACGCTGTCGATTGGGGTGGTCGCGATCGGCGGACAGACCGCGACGGCGAATACCGAGGGTCAGGCGACGGCGGCGCTGGGCAACGGCACCACCGTGCGCGCCTTCGGACTGGAGGTGGAAGGCGCGGCCAACGACGCCTCGGATGCGACCAGCATCGCGGCGGCGGGCGGCATCTTCGGTACTACGGTCGGTGCCGAGGCCGATACCGACGCCTCGCCCAAGGTGACGGCGAGCATCGGCTCCAACGCCAATGTCGCTGTGCTGAGCACGGTCGATGTCCTGGCGATCGCCGAGCCGTTCACCAATGGCCTGGCGCAGGGCTCCACCGTTTCGGGCTTCTATGCAGGCGGCTCAAGCAACGCCAACAGCTCCGGCACGCCGGACGTGGAGGCCGAGATCGAGCAAGACAGCGTCGTCAAGGCCGGCGGGGGCGTGCAGATCCTGGCGGAGGTGCCGACGATCGGCGAGATTTCCAACGGCACGTTCGACGCGTCCAACGGGACGGTCGTCAGCCTGGCCAACAACGAGTTCTACCTCGTCTCGCCGACGCTGCTGCAAACCGGCGACCAGGTGGTTTACGAGACCGATGGCGGGAAGCCGATCGGCGGCCTGACCGACGGCCGCACCTACAGCGTGATCAACGACGGCAACGGCATCAGCCTGGGGCAGACCTTCACCGGCGCGCAGGTGAATGCGGCGACCGGCACCATCCAGTTCGCCGCGCCGGACGGGTTCATGACCGGCGACAAGGTGGTTTACAGCGCGAACGGCGGCACGCCGATCGGCGGCCTGGTCAGCGGCGAGACCTACTATGTGCGGGTCATCAACCCCACCACCATCAAGCTGGCGACCAGCCTGGCGGAGGCGGAACAGGTCGGTGAAAGCTTCAACCCCACGCTGATCACCGGCGGCAACCTGATCACCCTGGCCAATAACGGCTTCACCAATGGCGAGGCGGTGACCTATCGCAGCACCGGCGCTGGGGTCGCCGGGCTGGTCAACGGCGACACCTATTTCGTGCAGCGGGTGAACGCGAACCAGTTCCGGCTGTCGGCGCTGCCCAATGGTCCGGCGCTGTCGATCAGCCCGGGCTTCTTCACCGGTGGCCAGACGCTGGGCGCCGAGGGTGTGGCGATCGACGGCGCCGGCATCACCTCGCCGCAGAGCCTGACCTTCGACCTCACCTCGCTCGGCACCGGCGTCCAGCGACTGGCGGGCGTCGGCGGTGCGGCGGCGCTGCTGCCGTTCACGCCGAACGATACCTATGATGCCACCGCCAATGCATCGGGCGGCGCACTGGTCGGCAATGTCGGCAGCCAGACGGATACCACGATCAACGGCACGACCACGGCGGTGATCGGCTCGAACACCACGGTGCAGAGCGGCGGCGAACTCACGATCAGCGTCACGGCGCAACGCCCCAGCACTGCGGTGGCGTCCGGGATTGGCGCCGGGCTTGTGGGCCTAGGCTCCGGCAGCGTGACGACCAACGACACCGAGAACACCAGCATCACGGTGGGGGACGGCTCCAGCCTCGTTGCCGGCCAGGATGTGATGATCGACGTCGATGGCGGTGTGGACGCCAACGCCTCCTCGCAATCGAATGGCGGGGGCGCGGTCAAAGTCGCCACCTCGAACACGACGGTCACTGTCGATCCGACGACCGGTATCTTCGTCGGTCAGGGTGCGCGCATCACTGCGGCGTTCCAGGTGACGCTGGGCGCACAAGGCGAAGTCGGCGGCCTGGACCAGGCAAGTTCCGGCGGTTTCGGTTTCTTCGCCTCCGACTCCGATTCCTACACCACGGTGACGATCGGTGCGCCAGTCAATGACGGGACCGATCCGGCGGTGCTGAGCGTCCAGATCGGGGACGGCGCCAACCTGTCCGGCGGCAACATCCTGCTGATTGCCAGCTACGACGGGCTGAACCCGCAAGTCGACACGTACGCCGACGCCACCGGCGGCACGGTGTACCCGACCGCCATATCCAGCCTGAACATGGCAACCAACGCGCTGGTCGATGTCGGCGCCGGCGCCATCCTGAGCGCGGCCAACCAGGTGAACCTGCTGACGAACTATGGCGCCGGCGGAACGTATACCCTGAGCGCGGTAACCGACCGGACGGCCGTGGTCGGCCACCAGGATGCCGGCGTGGGCGACTTCCAGCAGCTTGCCTCCAACATCGACGTCGAGGATGGCGCCGTCATCACGGCGCATAATCTCCAGGCCTCTGCCACGATCGGCGCGTCGGAACCGAACATCGAGGCGCTGGAGGGCGGCTACAACGGTGACGAGCAGCCAGATAACATCCAGCAGAGCGCTACGGAAATCCGCAACATCGTGTTCGATGGCGAGGCGGTGCTGACGGCCGGGCCGAGTCCCGTGCTGGTGGTGAACGAGTTCGGCCAGATCGCCTACGAGTACGGGGTCACGGCGTCGGTCTCGGGCGGCAATATCGTGGTCAACCCGATCACCGACACCAGCCCTGGCGTCGCCACCTTCAGCTCCGATGAGGGCTCGCAGTGGATGGCCAGCGGGAACGGCGTCGAGGGCATGCAGGAAGGCTCCGTCATCAGCGGCACGGAGGGCAGCATCACCTTCGTGGATACCTTCCCGTCGGTGACGCTGGACAACGGCTCGGCGCTGAACATGGTGGTGAACGGCATCGATCCGGTGCTGCGCACGCCGGGTGCCGCGGTCAACGTCCAGCTCGACGATACCTCGCTGTTCAGTTTCACCCTGGCCAACGTGTTCCGGCCGACCACGATCACCGTCGCCAATACCGCGCCCACGGGCATCGGCAATCTGACGCTGACCGGCGATATCGAGGATCCGATCGGTGCGATCAGCCTGAGCGCCGCCGGCGGCAACATCGTGGCGTCGGGCAACGCGGAGCTGGTGCGGGGCGCGTCGGTTACCCTGGATGCCGGCGGCAACATCGGCACAGCGGCGCAACGGCTGACCGTGGATGTGGTGGACAGTCCGCAGGCCGGGATCACGCTGAACGCCAGTGCCGGCGGCGACCTGAACCTCGCGGTGCAAGCGCGGCTGCGCGATCCGTCGGCCTTCATCTTCACGCCGACGCTGGGCGACCTTGTCGCGGGCGGCAGCATCAACCTCGATCTGTTGCAGCCGGTGCGCGACAACACGGTTGTGGGGCCGGAATACAAGGTCACGGTCTACGACCAGTCGCCGACCTACGGACTTTTGACGACCACGCACAACGAGAACGCCTGGCCGAACGACGTTGGCGGGCCGCAGCCGCTGCCGCCCGGCGTCTTCGCCACCGGGAGCACGCCGTACGCCGCGACCTACTCGATCGGCCTGCTGGAAGCGGGTGGCAGCATCAGCGTGATCGACCCGGGCTCGACCCCCATCGGGCTGGCCGCGAAGGTCGAGTTGTTCACCGCGGGCGGCAGCATCAGCGCGACGATGAGCGGCGACATCACGCTGACCGAGACCACCGGCAACCTGCGCGTCGGCAAGATCGACTCGACGGGCGGCAGTGTGACGCTGACCGCGCTGGCCGGCAGCATCGTCGGCCCGGCACCCGGGGGCGCCGGGCAGCCGGCAAGTGTGATCGGCGACAATATCGCACTGACGGCGGCACAGGGCAGCATCGGCAGCCTGAACGACGCGCTGAATATCCAGTTGCTCGGGGGCAAGCTGGACGCGCTCGCGCGGAACGGCATCAACATCTACGACGTCTCGGGCGCCTTGCCGATCGACTCAGTCGCGGCCGGCGGCGCGGTACTGATTGGGACTGCGGGGGGGAACATCCTGGTGGCGCCCGGCGCCGCCGGCCCGGAGGTGGTGGGCCAGACGGTCGCGCTGACCGCCAAGGGTGGCATCGGCATCACGGGGAACCCGCTGGTCGTGCAGTCCGCCGCCCCGAACGGGGTCACGAGCAACGCAACCGGCCGCACCTACATCGACGAGGTCGAGGGCGTGGTGCTGCACGAGGCCGGGTTGACCTGGACGCTGGGTGACGGCGGCACCAGCGCCGGCAGAGTGAATTGGGCGAGCCTGCTTTGAGCCCGCGCGAGAATCCTCCCCCTCGGCTTGACCCGCGTCGCGGCGCAAGCCCGCAAAGCGAGGGGGAGAATGCTTCAGCCCGCACACAAGCGGGCGATGTCACCATGCTGGAACCGGCGCTGTGGCGTCAGCTTGCGGACGCGGCCGAGCCGGCGGCGCGGGCCGCGTCCTGGGCGGCACTGGTAACCAGGCTGATCCCGGGAGCGTATCAGGCGACGGTGGTCCTGGCCGGACCCGAGGGCTTTGCCCCCATCGCGCTCTGGCCGGCGGGCCAGCCGCCGGGGAACCTGCTGATGGCGGCGGTCGAGGCGGCGCTGGAACAGCGTGCGGGTGCCGTGCGCCTGGGACGCGCCGCCGGCGCAGGGCGGGACGCGGCGGCCGGGGAGGGTGCGGCGCGCAACGGCGGAGACCGGGAGGGCGCAGTCGCCCTGCCCCTGCTCGCCGGCACCGCGTTGCTGGGTGCCGCGGCGGTAGCCCTCACCGGCACCGATGACGCCCGGATCCGTGCCGCCATGCGGCACCTGCAATGGGGCGCCGGCTGGCTGCGCGGCAGCGCCGGCGCGACGGACAACGATGCGAGCCCGGGTCCGGAGTCGCACCAGGTCCTCGGCCCGCACCAGATCCTGGAATTGCTCGCCGCGGTGGTCGAGGAGACCAGCTTCCGTGCCGCGGCCCAGCGCGTGGTGACCGAGACCGCGATCCGCTTCGGTTGCGACCGGGTCAGCCTTGGGCTGTTGCGCGGCACCACGATGAAGGTCGATGCCATCTCGCACAGCGCTGTGGTGGAAGCCCGCAGCGGCACCACGCGCTTGCTGGCGGACGCCATGGCCGAGGCGGTGGACCAGCGGGCACTGCTGCGCTTTCCGCCCACCACCGAGGACGCGCTCGAGCCGTTGGCGCGGCACGCCCAGGAGCAGCTCGCCGCCCCGAGCGGCGCGGCCATTTTGACCATCCCGCTGTTGCAGCAGGACCGGGCGATCGGCGCGCTGCTGTTGGAACGGCCGGGCGCGCATCCTCTGGCGGCGGTGGACATCGCGCGGCTGGATGCGCTGGCCGCCTTGGTCGGGCCGGTGCTGGCGGAGAAGTGGCGCGACGACCGCTGGGTGGCGACCAAGGTCGGCGAGAGCCTGGCGCGCCAGACCCGGCTGCTGTTGGGTCCGACCCACGTCGCACGCAAGCTCACGATGCTTGCGATGGTGCTGTTCGCCGTGCTCGCCGGCACCTGGCACGGCGAATACCACATCATCGCCGAGGCCCGCCTGGAGGGCACCGTCCGCCGCAGCATCGTGTCCGGCCTCGATGGCTTCCTGCGGGAGGCGCCGGTGCGCGCCGGCGACCGGGTGCATGCCGGCGACCTGCTGGCAGCGCTCGACGACCGGGACCTGACGCTGGAACGGTTGCGCTGGACGACCGAGCGTCAGCAACGGCAGTTCGAACTGGAACGCGCCATCGGCGACCGCCGGCGCGCCGAGACCAACATCCTCCAGGCGCAGCTCGCCCAAGCGAACGCCCAGGTCGAGCTGGCGGATGCCCAGCTCGCCCGTACCCGGTTCGTGGCCCCGTTCGATGCGCTGGTGGTGGCCGGCGACCACAGCCAGTCGATCGGCGGCGCGGTCCGCCGGGGCGACGTGTTGTTCGAACTGGCCCCGCTGGAGGACTGGCGTGTCCTGCTGGAGGTCGAGGAGTCGCAGGTCGCGGATGTGCGGCCGGGCCAGCACGGCAGGCTGGTGATCGCCGCGATGCCGTATCAGGGCCTGGACTTCACCGTCACCCGCGTCACGCCGGTCGCCGAGGTCAACGACGGCCGTTCCGTGTTCCGGGTGGAGGCGGCGCTGGCCGAGGCATCGCCCCGGCTGCGGCCGGGCATGCAGGGCGTTGGGCGGATCGAGGCCGGGCGGCGGCTGGTGTCCTGGATCTGGACCCGCCGCATCGCGGAACAGGTGCGGCTGCTGTTCTGGCAGGTGTTCCCGTGACGGTAGGGAAGATTTCTCCCCCTCCCCCCAACCTTGATCCGCTTCGCGGCTCAAGCCCACAAGGGGAGGGGGAGAAGACTTGCCTTTCTGCCCCGATGCCGGGCTCCCTCTGATGTCAGCATCGTTGTTCAGCCCCGACTGGTATCGCGTTGCCGATCTTCGCCCACGGCTGCGGCCGCGCGCGGCGCTGCACCGGCGCGAAATGCGCGGCCGGCTATGGCATCTCGCGCAGGATCACCAGAGCGGCCGGTTCTACCGGCTGTCGCCCGCGGCGTATCTGATGGTCTGCCTGCTGGACGGCCGGCGGACGCTGCGGGAGGCGTGGGAGATGGTCGGCCGCCGGCATGGCGCCGCCCAGCCGAGCCAGGAGGAAACCATCCTGTTGCTGGCCCAGCTCCACCGCGCCGACCTCCTGCTGGGTGAGCTGCCGCCCGATATCGCCGAGATCGCGCGGCGCGGCGAGCGGATGCAGCGCCACGCCTTGCTGATGCGGCTGCGCAACCCGCTCGCCTTGCGGCTGCCGCTGTTCAACCCGGACCGCTTCCTGGACCACACCATGAAGCTGGTGCGCCCGATCTTCTCGCTCCCGGGCTTGCTGCTCTGGCTGGCGCTGGTCGGCACCGGCATCGTGCTGGCTGTGGTGCACCGCGCGGAACTCACCGCGGATGTGCTGGACCGTGCCCTGACGCTGCACGGCATCACCCTGGTGCTGCTGGCCTATCCGCTGGTGAAGGCGGCGCACGAATTCGGCCATGCCTATGCCTGCAAGCGCTGGGGTGGCGCGGTGCACGAGATGGGCGTGATGTTGCTGGTGCTGTTTCCGGTGCCGTACGTCGATGCCAGCTCGGCCACGGCGTTCCCCCGCATCTGGCAACGCGCCCTGGTCGGCGCCGCCGGCATCATGGTGGAGCTGGCACTGGCCGCGGTCGCGATGATGGTGTGGGTCGAGGCCAGCACAGGCGCGGTGCGCGCCACGGCCTTCAACGTCATGCTGATCGGCGGTGTCTCCACCCTGTTGTTCAACGGCAATCCGCTGCTGCGGTTCGACGGCTACTACGTGCTGTGCGATTTGATCGGCCTGCCGAACCTGGCGCAACGCGGCAGCCGCTACATGCTCTACCTGGTGCAGCGCTACGGCTTCGGTCAGGCGACGCTGCACAGTCCGGCCGAGACCGCGGGCGAGAAACGCTGGCTGGTCGGCTACACGCTGGCCTCCGTCTCCTACCGCATCGTGCTGACCCTGGGCATCGCCTTGCTGCTGGCCTCCCGGTTCCTGCTGGTGGGTGCATTGCTCGGCTGCTGGAGCGTGGGCTCGCTGGTGGTCTGGCCGGTGTTGAAGGGCGTGCTGCATGTCGCGCGTGCGCCCCGGCTGGCGGGGCGGCGGCCGCGAGCGCTGCTGGTCGCGGGGTTGCTGGCCGGGGTGCCGGCGCTGCTACTGTTCGGCCTGCCGGTCCCGTACGGCACGCTCGCGCAGGGCGTGGTGCAGGTGCCGGAAGGCGCGATGCTGCGGGCCCCCACCGAAGGCGTGGTGCGGCGGGTTCTCGCGACTCCCGGAAGCCGGCTGCACCAGGGCGATCCCATTCTGGAGCTGGAGGAACCGGCCCTGCCTGCTGCGTTGGCGGTGGTGGAAGCGCAGCGCGATGAGCTGCGGCTGCGGCTGGACGCCGTGCTGCTGACCGACCGGGTCTCGGCCGAACTGCTGCGCGAGCAGGTGCGGCGCGCCGAGGCGACGGTCGCGCTCGGCCGCGCAAGGCTGGCGGAGCTGATCGTCCGCGCCCCACGCGATGGCGTGCTGGTGCTGCCGGAGGCGAGCGATCTGCCGGGCCGCTTGCTGCATCGCGGCGACGTGCTGGGCGACGTGCTGGAAGCCGGCGACGTCAGCATCCGCGTCGTGGTGCCGCAGGACCGGATCGACCTGGTGCGTGGCCGCACCAAGGGGGTGGAGGTGCGGCCGGCCTATGCGGTGTTCCGGCCGATGGCAGCGACGATTTCGCGCGAATTGCCGGGTGCGGTACGGGAGATGCCCAGCGCGGTGCTCGGGCTTGCCGCCGGCGGCGAGATCGCCACCGACCCCACCGATGCATCCGGTCGCCGCGCGTTCGAGCAAACCTTCCTGGTCGATGTGGTGCCGGTCGGGGCGGCGGCGAGCATGGCGCTGGCCGGTGTGACGGACCATGCCGCATCGCCCGGCGGCATGGACAGCACAACGCCCCCTGGCGTGGCGGATAGTGGCGTCTGGATCGGCGGGCGTGCCTATGTCCGCTTCGACCATGGGGAGGAACCGTTGGGATGGCGCCTGCTGCGCGGGCTGCGCCAATTGTTCCTGCATCGCCTCGATGTTTGACGCGGCCCCGCCATCCCGGGCGCTGCCCGCGCTCTGGCGCTACCCGGAGCGTGCCGACGCCGAACGCGCACCGCTCGACCGGTGGCTGCACCAACACGTGGGTGGCGCGATGCTGCGTTGTACCGGTGGATTGCGGCGGCGGCGCCTGGCCGGCTTCGCGCGCGCGGTGACCGTGACCGGGGCGGCGTCGGCCGCACTGGATGACGCGGCGCTGGCCGCGGCGGCGCGGGAGGCCGGCATCGCGCTGCGCCGCCGCGCCACGGATCGTGCCGCCCTGGTCTGGCTGTTCGCCCTGGTGCGGGAGGCCGCTTCCCGCAGCCTCGGCTTCCGGCCGTACGAGACCCAGGTGATGGGCGCCGCGGCGCTGTGGCGCGGCGCGGTGGCGGAGATGGCGACCGGCGAGGGCAAGACCGCCGCGGCCGGGCTGTGCGCGGCGGCGGCGGCGCTGGCCGGCCGTGCGGTCCACGTCATCACGGTGAACGATTACCTGGCCGGGCGTGATGCCGCGACCATGGCACCGCTGTTCCAGCGCCTGGGCCTGTCGGTGGCCGCGGTGACGGGGGGGATGTCGGCGGACGCCCGCCGCGCGGCCTATGCCGCCGCCATCTGCTACGGCACCAGCAAGGAGATCGTCTTCGACCATCTGCGCGACCGGCTGGCGCTGGGGCCGGAGCGTGGCGCGCTGCGGCTGCGGCTGGCCGGCTTTGCCGGGGCGCCACCGAAGCTGCTGCTGCGCGGCCTGGACTTCGCGATCGTGGACGAGGCGGACAGCGTGCTGGTCGATGCGGCTCGCACGCCGCTGATCCTGTCCGGCGAACAGGAGTCGCAGGTCGATGAGGAGACCGCTGCCTTGGCGTTGGCGCTGGCCGACCGGCTGGAGGCCGGCCGCGACTGGCAGCGCCTGCCGGGTATGCTCAGCGCCCACCTGACCGAGGCGGGCGAGATCCGGCTGGCCGCGCTGGTCGAGGCCGAACCGGGATACGCCGGGTCCGGGCTCCGGGCATCCGGCCCTTGGGCATCCGGCCCTTGGGCATCCGGTCCTTGGGCGATACCGCGGCTGCGCGAGGAGCTGGTGCGCCACGCGCTGGCCGCCCGGCACCTGTTTCGCGCCGGCGAGCACTATCTGGTCCGCGACGCCCGCACCGTGATCATCGATGAATTCAGCGGCCGCCTGATGCCCGACCGGCAATGGGCGGACGGGCTGCACCAGATGATCGAGGCGAAGGAAGGTTGCGCGCTGACCCGTCGGCGGGTCACGCTGGCGCGGCTGACCTATCAGCGCTTCTTTCCGCGCTATCGGCACCTGTCCGGCATGACGGGAACCGCTGCCGAAGTCGCCGGCGAGCTTTGGGCGGTCTACGGGTTACCGGTTGCCCGGATTCCGACCCATCGGCCATCGCGCCGCGTGCGGGTGCCGGACCGCCTGCTGGCGGACGCCACCGCCAAGTGGGCTTCCGTCGCTGCCCATGCCGCCGCGTTGCGGGCAGCCGGCCGTCCCGTCCTGATCGGCACCCGCACGGTGGCGGCGGCGCAGCGGGCGAGCCTCGCGCTGACGGCGGCGGGACTGCCCCATGCGGTACTGAGCGCCGCGCAGGACGCTGCCGAGGCGGCCACCATCGCCGAGGCCGGCACGGTCGGCCGGATTACGGTTGCCACCAACATGGCCGGGCGCGGCACCGACATCAGGCTCGCACCCGAGGTCGCCGCTGCCGGCGGGTTGGCGGTCTTGCTCACCGAACGCCACGAGGCTGGGCGCATCGACCGCCAGCTTGCCGGCCGCGCGGCCCGCCAGGGCGACCCCGGGAGCGTGGCCGCGATCCTGGCGCTGGATGACCCGCTGCTGGAGGCGGCAGGGCTGCTGCCGCGCCTGCTGGCGCGCTGCGGCGGGTGGTTGCGCGGCTTCCGGGTGGGGGCGCGATTGGCTGGCTGGGCGTTACGCCGGGCGCAGAAGAGCCAGGAACGCGCCCATGCGGCAGCCCGCCAGGCATTGCTGCGGCAGGACCGGATGCGCGCCGAGCGGTTAGGTTTCGCGGGAGTAGGGGAATGAGACGTCTGTTGTTGCCGGGCTCGCGGATCGCCGGCGTCGCTCGTGCCCGTCTGGTGCCACGCTGCGCCCGCCTTGTGGGCGCCATCCTCGTGTGCACCATGCTGGGGTCCGGCATCCGGGTCCCGGCTGCCCTGGCGGAGGGGAGTGACTTCGACTGCGTGATGGATCCGTCGCTTCGGGTGAATGTCGGCAGCGCGATCCCCGGCCTGCTGGAAGCGGTACTGGTCCAGCGCGGCGACCGGGTGCATGCCGGCCAGGTCGTCGCCCGGCTGGTTTCGGACGTCGAGGCAGCGCAGGTCGCGCTCGACCGGCTGCGCGCTGCCAGCACGGCGGAGATCGAGGCGCGCGAGGCGCAGTTGACCCTGTCGCGCCGCCAGTTGGAGCGAACTCAGGAGCTGTACCAGCATCAGGTGGCGACCGCGGAGCGGCTGGACGAACTGCGTGCCCAAACCGAGATCAACGACCGCGAATTGCGGCTGGCACGCCAGGCGCAGGAAGTGACCCGGCTGGAGTTGCAGCGCTCCGAAGCCACATTGCGGCAGCGGGAAATTCGCAGCCCGATCGATGGGCTGGTGACCGAACGGCTGATGACCGGCGGCGAATATGTTCACCAGGAAGCGGTGATCCTGCGGCTGGCGCGGTTGGACCCGCTGTATGTGGAGACCTTCCTGCCGGTGCGACTCTACCCGCTGCTGCATATCGGCCTGGACGCGGTGATCGAGCCGGCGGCACCGATCGGCGGCAGGATCCCGGCCCGGGTTGCCGAGGTGGACCAGGTGTTCGACGCCGCCAGCGGCAGTTTCGGCGTCCGGCTGGAATTGTCGAACGCGGACGGGCGGCTGCCGGCGGGCCATCGCTGCAAGGTCAGCTTTCAGTTGGACGAATAGCCGGCCCGGGTTGGATTGCGGCTCGGTTCCAGGGTGAAGGTGGCCGGCAACGAAGTTCGGATCGCCGCTTTTGCCTGCGCGCTGCCAGGGGCGGTCCGGGGACGATTTTACGGTTGATGAACCCCGGATTCATGCGTCGATCACGCGCGGGCCTTCCCGAGAAACCTGCGGGCCGGCCAGTATCCTTGTCTGAACCGGCGGCCAAACAGCTTTTCCTACCGGCGCGGCACCGCGGGGACGTGGCAGCGATCACGCCGACGCCCGGCACGATGGAGACGGTGTTGCGGTCGTGGGGCGAGGTGACCGGGTTGCGGCGGAGCAAGGGCGCCGGTGGCCATGGCCTCGGCCAGGACGAAGCGGGGCTTCCTGCGCTGGAAGCACCGTTTGTAACAAACTGTTTCCGTCCGGCCGGTTGGCATGCCATCATCAGCCATGTCTGATGTCCGACCGACCGAACCATTCTTCCTGGTTGTCGCCGACCACAGTCTTGGCGTCTTCTCCGTCGAAGGCCCGATGATGGACGACCTGCCTTGGCAGTCCGCCGCGCGCCGGGCTCGTGAAGGCGGGCGGCAGGTGGTGTGCGGGCCCAGTGGCCCGGATCGGAACGCGCTCGCCGCCGAATGCCGGCGGGAGTACAACCTGGCCGGGGTCCCGCCGGGGAGCATCCTGAGACCAGGCCGTTGACCGGTGCGGCGAGCCGGCCGGAACGGCGGTGGACGTAGACCGGCGGGTCGTTCGGCTGGCTGCGGCCGACGATGTCTGGACCCACGGCGGACACCCTGTGGGGCGGTTCCGGGGCGACAGAGTTATGGCCCCGACGGCCGCTCTTTCGGCGAACTGATGGACGACAACCGGACTGCGTTGCGCAGCAAGCCGGCTGGCGGTCCTTGATCCGCCGCGCGGCAGCATTTCAGGTGCATCGCGGGTCCGGTGCGGGATATGAACCGCGGTTTGATGAGACAGTCTGAGATTTTCCTCGTAATCCCACGGACCCCCATGCCCCCCCCTGCCCCACCTCCCGGGACCCCAGCGATGACCGCACCCGCGCTACCGGCGCACCTGAAGGCCCTCGAGTCGGAGAGCATCCACATCCTGCGCGAAGTCGCCGCCCAGGCGGCCCACCC